>FLNZ01002579.1_pt1 | contig 15008 bp, 10 predicted proteins | sample 1140391 | NCBI WGS metagenome assembly FLNZ01 (sample SAMEA3878171, study PRJEB12797) | bioreactor metagenome | biome: Moose rumen | place: Sweden | collected 2011-10
GTTTGCGTCCCATTGACAAAGACTCATTGCAAGCCGCCTCACAAAGCACCAGACGCACGGTCAGTCCCTCGGCATTCGTCTGCGACATGGGACAGAATCTTGCCGGTTACCCACAAATCACCGTATCAGGAAAACGAGGACAGAAAGTGACACTTCTCGTATCAGAAAGACTCACGCCACAAGGTGTTTGTGACCAATCTCAGACAGGCAGGCAGCACTATTATGAGTACACCCTTCGCGGCGACGACACAGAGACCTGGCACCCACGTTTCTCCTACTATGGTTTCCGCTATATACAAGTGGAGGGAGCTGTCATGAAAGACAAGGCCAACCCCGACAGCCTTCCCGTGATACAGGATATTCGAAGCTGTTTTGTCTATAATTCCACACCGGAGACATCCACCTTCTGGTGTGACAATGAGCTGATGACCAAGACCCACAAGCTCATCGAACGAGCCGAGCGGTCGAACATGCAAGCCGTGATGACCGACTGCCCACAGCGCGAGAAACTGGGATGGCTCGAACAAGACCATCTCTGTGGTCCGTCGTTATTCTACAACTACGACATGACCACCCTCGTGCCAAAAATCATCCAGGATATTGTCGACACACAGAAGCCTAATGGCATGGTACCTACCACAGCACCTCAATATGTGTCGTTTGGCAATGTCTTCGATGACTCGCCAGAATGGGGCTCCACACTCATCATCCTGCCTTTCATGTATTACGACATGTATGGCGACAGCACACTCATCACCGACAATTACGACTCCATGCGCCGCTATGTCGACTATCTCACCAGCCGTTCAGACAATGGGATTGTCAGCCACGGACTGGGTGACTGGTATGACTATGGTCCGAGGCGACCGGGATTCTCCCAAAACACCCCAGTTCCCCTTGTAGCCACCGCCTATTATATTTACGACCTGCAACTCATCACCGAGGCAGCCCGCATGACAGGCCATACCACCGACGCACAAAGATACCGGCAGCGCTGTGAGGAGGTTGTGGCAGCATTCAACCGCGAATTCTACCACCCAGACTCCTGTTATTATGGTTCGGGCAGCCAGACCAGCAACGCCCTTCCCCTCTTTTTAGGCATCACTGGCGAAAACAAGCAACGAGTCCTACAATCGCTCATCGACGACATCCATGCCCATGGCGACCGCCTCACCACGGGTGACGTGGGCAATCGCTATCTTTTCCGTGTCTTGGCGGACAATAAACAGAACGACCTGCTCTTCAAGATGCTCAATCATGATGAGACGCCAGGCTATGGTTTTCAGATTGCACAGGGTGCCACTACCCTCACCGAGCAATGGGATCCACGGCAGGGAGCCTCAGAAAACCATTTTATGCTCGGCCAGATAGACGAATGGTTCTTCCGTTCACTGGCAGGCATCCGCCAGCAACCCGGCACTCATGGCATGCGGCACCTCATCATCGACCCACAGACCGTGGGCGACATCACAAAGATCAAGACATCCATCCAAACGCTCTATGGCAGAGTGCAAGTGGAGTTCAACAAGAACGACTCCACCATCAACGTCAACGTGCCCAAAGGATGCGAGGTCAAACAACCTATATTGCCACAAATAAAAGACAAATATGCAGTACACCTTTTTATGGTCGATGAAGGAACAATTGGCCGTCATTACGACCAATATTACAACACCTACCGCCACGCCAACTCATACGACCCCCAGATGCCCATCCTCTGGATAGGACATTCACAACTTCTCGACGGTGTCTTCGGCAGTACATACAAGGGATTCCACCTCAGATCAGGAGTCTACACGAAAGTGGAACTTGGCTTTACTTTCTTTCAAATCTCCAAAAGTCTCTATAGAGGCATAGCAGGTATCTCCACCGCATTGCAATTTGTCGGCGAGAGCTATCTCCTCGACCCGGAGATCATCGTGAAGGATAGAGGAGGAAAATCTGAAATAATACCATCTGCACAGAGACTAAAACAAAACACGCTCAGCAATGGAGCCATCCGAATTCCCATTCTCGTGGGATTGCAGAGTCCCAATCGGATATTCTCACTACAGACAGGTGTGATGTTGCACGTTGGTGACGCATCTTACAGCAACCGTTATCCCGGGGAAAAGAAGAACGACGGACTTAGTTTCCACTGCAATCATTTCCGCGCAAGCTGGGCTATGATGGCAGGTGTGGGTCCCTTCACCTTCGCCTACACACAAAGCCTCGTCCCATTGTTTGAGCTCACCAATGGTGTAAAAGCCTACAATTCATCTTTTACCATTGGTCTCGATATGTGGTACTGGGATCGAAGACGCACTCGGTAATGGCATTATACTCTTAATTAGTGTTAAACTTACACTCATATTATTCGTTTTTCGGACAAAATATATACCTTTGCAACCAATTTCGAATTAATATGAATTAAAATGTGTAAAAAAACATGGTGCAGTATGGCCATTGCCATACTTTTTGTGACAAACATGCCGACATTTGCCGGTGGTATTCTCACAAACACAAATCAAAGCGTGAATTTCCTTCGTAATCCCGCACGCGATGGTGCAATAGGTATTGATGGCGTCTATTCCAATCCAGCAGGCGTATTATTTATGGGCGAGGGTTTCCATTTAGGGTTCAACTGGCAATACGCCCACCAGACCCGCACGGTGACCTCGCAGAATCCTCTCTATTCATTAGGATATCAAAACAACAATCTGTCTGAGAAAATATTCAAGGGCGTAGCAGACGCCCCCATCATCCCATCCATACAGGCAGCCTACAACAAAGGCGAATGGAGTTTTCAGTTTAATTTCTCCGTTCCCGGTGGCGGTGGCAAATGCGAATATAGTCATGGTGTAGGCACATTCGAGACAGCCGTAGGAGCCATAGCACAACGGTTGGCAAATGTATCCACACTCCTCAACCAGCAGATTGGCGCTCTCGGCGCCAGTGTCCCCAATGTGACTGGCTATGACATGAATGCCTATATGAAAGGACAGCAGTACTATTTTGGTGTGCAGATTGGTGCCGCCCGCAAAATCAATGAGCATCTCTCCGTCTATGGTGGACTTCGCCTGCTTTACGGTAGTGCTTCCTATGAGGCACGTATCAACAATATCCGCGTCATGGATGGTCAGAGCGGCGTCACACTCCCAGAATATTTCGAGGGCGTCGTCAACGGCATTGTCGGTGCACGGGCAGCCATCAGCGCCAATGCTGAGAAAGTGCAGCTTGGCATCAATCAATACGTCAATGCCTATATGGCAGCCGGTATGACCCAGGAACAAGCCATGCAGACACCGGAGGTACAACAACTGGTAGCCACCAGCCAAGGATTACTTGCCGCCGACGGTCGCTTGCAGGCTGTCAGTGAAGATGTCGTCTCCAGTGCTGAGACCTTGGCGCCCTATGCCAATGGCATGAATCTGAAGTCCGACCAGAACGGTTGGGGTGTGGCGCCTGTCTTGGGTATCGACTATAAGACAGGTCGTCTGAACTTCGCCGCCAAATACGAGTTCAAGACCCGTATGCGCATGAAGAACAACTCCACGCTGAAACAAGCCTCCGTGGTGGAAGCCACCAATAAATATATCGACGGGTCAAGTGTGCCAGAGGATGCTCCAGCATTATTTACCGTAGGTGCACAATGGTCCGTGACCGACGACGTACGCCTCAATTTAGGCTATCATCATTTCTTCGACACCAATGCCCACTGGTATCAGCATAGCGAGAAAGACCTCGATGGCGACAGCAATGAATTTCTGGCTGGTGCCGAATGGGATGTCACCAAACGCCTGCAAGTGAGTGGTGGCGCCCAACTCACCCGCTACCAACTATCCGACAAATTCATGAATGACATGTCGTTTGTTGTCAACTCATGGTCGTTTGGTCTTGGTGTAGGCTATCAGGTGACAGATAAGGTAAAGGTCAATGCCGCATATTTCCAGACCAACTACGACAACTACGACATGGACACACCGGCACAATCCATCTCAGGCATGGGACTTGAGGTGCCCGCCGGCCACAACACGTTCACCCGTACCAACAGAGTGATCGGTGTAGGAGTAGAACTGACATTATAGGATTATTCCGCCCACTATTCTGTCTCTATCGGACTTATAGTGGATCGACATCAAAATACAATTGCAGGGCAGCGTATCGTTTGTCCTGCATTAATTTTTGATGTGCCAATTGCAAGTATTCACGCACCTTTGTCAAGTCGATGCCCAGCTCAAGCTTGACAACGATTTTACGGATGGAGAGTGTCTTCACCCTTGCCACCGCCGGTTTGTCCGGCCCCAAGATTCTTGTACCAAACCACTGTCGCAGCAAGGAGCCCATTAGGATGGCGGCCGAATCGACAATGCGTTCCTCACGATGTCTGAGGAAGACATAGACCACCCGATAATAAGGAGGATAATGAAACATTTTCCTCTCCTCAAGAATATCTCTGTATAGCGCCAGGTAATTATGCGACACTACCTGTCTGATGACAGGGTTGTCAGGACTTTTTGTCTGAAGGATAACCAGTCCCTGTTTGTCTTTTCGTCCGGCCCTGCCGCTCACCTGCGCCATCATCATGAACGCATGCTCATGAGCACGGAAGTCAGGATAATTGAGCATGGTGTCGGCATTGAGAATCCCCACCACGCTCACCTTGTCAAAGTCCAGTCCCTTACTGATCATCTGTGTGCCGATCAGCAAATTGGTGCGCCCAGATGAGAAATCGTTGATCAGTCGGGCGTAAGCCGACCTGCTGCGGGTGGTATCCAAGTCCATACGAGCCACACGCGCCTCGGGGAAAATCTCGAGAATCCGGTCCTCCACCTTCTCAGTGCCAAACCCTCTGCCAAGCAGTTCCTGGCTTTCACAGCATGGACACTGTTTGGGCACAGAATAGGTATAACCACAATAATGGCAGGTCAGCACATTCATCGACCGATGCAACGTAAGCGACACGTCGCAGTTGTTGCATCTGGGCACCCAGCCACAGACCTTACATTCCACCATTGGAGCAAATCCCCGACGATTTTGGAAGATAATCACCTGTTCTCCATTGGCAAGCGCTTTCCTTACAGCGACAAGCAATGTCGGCGAGAAAAGCCCATTCATCATCTTCCTACGGTATAAGTCCTTGATGTCCACCACCTCTATCTTCGGCAATTGGATGTCATTGTGACGATGCTCAAGCCGTACAAGTCCGTATTTGTCATGCTCTGCGTTATAATAACTCTCAACGGATGGTGTCGCCGTACCCAGCAGCGTCTTCGCACCCGTCATGGCAGCCAGCATGATGGCTACCGACCGTGCGTGGTATCTCGGGGCAGGATCCTGCTGTTTGAAGGAAGTCTCATGCTCCTCATCGACAATCACCAATCCTAAGCGTTGATAAGGCAGGAATACGGCACTACGAGGTCCCAAGATGATGTCATAGGGGCACTCGGAGAGTTGTTTTTTCCAAATCTCCACCCTCTCGGCATCGCTGTAACGAGAGTGATAAATACCCAATTTATTGCCGAAGACACGCTGCAAGCGATCCGTCATCTGAACCGTGAGGGCGATCTCTGGCAACAGATACAACACCTGGCGATGCTCCCGGATGGTCTTCTCGATAAGATGAATGTAGATTTCAGTCTTACCGCTGGAGGTGACACCATGCAACAACACCACGTTTTTGCGCAGAAATTGGAAGAGAATCTGATTGTATGTCTCCTGCTGGTATGGATTCAACTTGCGAATATTCTCCGGATGCGGGTCACCACCATGGTTGAGTCGCCCCACCTCCTTTTGATATTGGATGAGAATCTGCCTGTCTACCAAGTTTTTAATGGTGGCACTGGTACAGTGCGACTGATTCATCAACTCATCTCGTGACACCTCCTCAACGGTTTCTGTGCAGAGATCACCGTCTATCGTGTCATAATGTGACAATGTCAGATAGTCGATGAGCACTTTCTGTTGTGCGGTGGCTCGCCGTAGCATGTCCAATGCGATATGGATTGCCTGTTCGTTGCGATATTTTGGTGCCAAAGTGACATAGGTCTCCATGCGCGGACGATAATCGTCCTCCTTCAATCCGGCAGGCATTGCGGCATTGTACACATCGCCCAAAGGCGACATATAATACGTCGCGATCCATTTCCACAACCTCAATTGTTCCGGCAATAGCATCGGTTGCTTATCAGGAATCCCTGATAACGGTTTGCACTCAAAGGACGGTTGGCGGTCATGGATTTCCGCCACGACAGCCAGATAAGTTTTACTCTTGCCAAGAGGCACCACTACACGCATACCGACCTGTATCCTGCCCTCCCACTCCATGGGGACGGCGTATGTGAAAAGCCCCTCAAGAGGCAAGGGAAGGATTACGTCGACATAGTGCATACCAGTGTGTTTTATAATCCGTCAGACTGCTGACAGGATCAGAGAGAAAATTAGAAATAAATGGCAGCGGACAATTGCCATGCGTTCGTGCGGATCTTGTCAGACTTGATGTCATCGACCACCTGGTCACGTGTTGACACCCAAGTCACGTCAGCGGTTCGTCCACAAACCACGTTGTAGTTGGCCGACACCTGCAGGGTGTTGAAAAGCAAGAATCCCACACCGAGGTTGACACTGAAGTTTGAGTCCTTGTATTTCCATGTCTTTGTCTGGTCGACAATATTCTCATCATCATTTAGATTGAATCCAATTTGAGGACCCGCATAAACAAACATCCCCAATGATGTGCGGCTACCGAAAGTCATTCGAAGGTTGAGTGGAACCACCACCATCTTCTCCTTCAGCTTTGTCGTCTCCACACCAGTCAATTCCACCTCCCGCTCATCATAGAGGGCGGACAGGTCCAATCCCAGGCCAAAAGCGGAAATTTCCCACTTCAAAGTAGGTCCGATGAAAAAACCACTGCGGTTTTCCACGCTCAGCACATCCTTTGAGACAGACATATCCGTGATATTATATCCTCCCTTTACACCGAGTTTCACCTGTGCATGTGACTCCGAGGCAATCACCAAGAGAGCAAAGCTAAATAAAAAAACTATTCTTTTCATAGGCCAACTATTTGTGAAATAGAGACGCCACGAAGTGACGTCTCTACTCATGTTTTGTATCAATGTCTTTCACGCCGCACAGACACTCGTGCCGGACCGGAAGAGGTGGAAGGAGAGTCAGAGCGCCGCTTTGAGGTCTTCTCGGCTTTCTCCTCCGAGTTCCGGCGGTTGGTTTTCACTTTTTTCTCTTTTTTCCCTTTCATGTCTGTTTGTGCCGCGGCGATGCTGTCCAGCGAGTCTTTCTTGGCTTGGTCGCCAAAGATATTCTTCTCAAAATCGAGCAACTCCTGTTCAATACGCAGTTGCTCCTGTGTCATCTGCTCAGGCGTCTCACAATACTGTGCCAGCGTGCGCCCCAACATATTGGTTGTCTTGTATATTTTCCCTTCGTAGCAGTTCATGGTGAAATAATCATCAACACTCATCGTGGCGGCATTGTTCAGATTGCTTGTCATAATAGTCTGTTTGCTGAGGAAAGGAGCGATGTCATCATATTTCACCCAGAAGAGAGGATATTTTGTCGCTCCGTCACCGAAATCATCCTCACGCGTCATGATGGGACAGAGTGCAATCACTTTTCTATGGAATGTGGAAGTGCCTTGATCGTAATAAGCGCTTTCCTTGATATAATACCCTCTGACTTCTCTTGATGGAATGTCACTATTGTCAATCCTCACGCGTCCGTTCTGACGCTCATAGTATATATGATAGTTGTCGAGGAATTTGAGTGGTTTTATCCTTGCCGTGTCCTCAAACAACTCATTTCCGTCAAGCCGATATTCATAGGCTTTGATATTGCCGTGCATCATCAGCTTGAAGAGATAAGTGAAGAGATTCATCTGATTGCCCACAGGTTCCACAGGATAGTAGAGTCCGGCGTTGGCCTCTTCCTCGAGGTTCATCTCACGGTAGATATCCCGTCTCCACACCACGTCCTCCGACATTGCGACCGCCGTGGGGAATGAGATCTGTGCGCGTGTGGTGATATTATTGGCATTTGATTTTGCCTTTTGTTGCTCCTGTTGCGCATTACGACGAGCCTGTGGCTGTGCGACAGCCACCTGAGTCGTCAGGGCTATTAATGTGATCAACAATAATTGTCTCATATTCTCGTTTTCGTTATTTCTATCATGAATGAATTAATTCACTATCACCTCCATGGCCTGAGGAAGTTTGCGAGAGATACCATCGGGACCTACGGCCTGCACATTGGTGATGTAGAATCGTTTTCCACGGGAGAGGGTGCGTATCATGCCCTTCTGCTCCTCGGTGAAGGAGGCGCCAGCCGAAGCCTTGGGCACGGCATTTCCCATTTGGTCGTAGAAGACAGTCTCAAAACTGGTGACCTTGAACTCGATGTCAAGCAATCCATCGTCAATAGCAGCCCTGACGCCACCGACCCCCATGATAGAGCCTTTCGCCAGTCGTCCGCCTTTGAAGCGGTCAGTTCCCACGGCGATATAAGCTGTTGGGTCGGGCAGTTTGCGCACATGGAACGTAGCCGTTCCCATCGACATACTCTTGCCTTTGTCGGTACCAGTGATGGTGAAGGTCACATCCTGTCCCACCGCTGCCGGCACAGCAATATAGTGTCCATTGCCCTGAGAGGTAAGCGATCCGCCTGACATAGACAGCGAGATAGCACTCTGTGGAATGCCGGAAGCGGTGACGCTGATAGGATTCTGGAATCCTGCATAGAGGACATTCATCAAATCTGCGGCCACAGTAGCACCCGTAGGCGGCGAGATGACCGTATATTTCTGTTTAAACTCACGTCTGAGCACATCGCCCTCCGCATTTTTCATCAGGATGTATCCACTGAACGAATGCTCACCCACGCCTCCTGCCGTCAATGAATAGGTGCCATTGCCAGAGGAGATTCTTGCCCCATTGACATAAATCTCCGGAGTCTGTGTGGTATCGATTGCTGCCATGACGATATTGGCGGTGAGTCTCTCACCCGGATAGAGAGTGGTTTTGTCAGGAATGACGAAAGCGTCGAGCTTATTGACACGGATATCCTTGATGCCCACATTGGCCACCAGTGAGTGTAGCACCTCGCCCTCGGCATACCGGATGTCGCTCTGTAATTTAGAGAGTAGGGTGACAGCGGCAGCCACAGGCATATCCTCAAACATGTATTCCTGCCAATTTTTTCCCAATGTGTTTTCATTCTTGGGTACGATGGTGGCAAGATTACCAGAGATGATCTCCTTCTGTCGCGGGTCGGTCACCATGGTCAGTATGCGCTCCCTGTAGGAACTGATGGCATCGTAGAGTTGTTGTCCCTGACCGCTACCCGGTGCGAGCATCACCTGTGTGGCGGCTTCCAGGTCGTCCTTATTTTTGATATTGGAAATATCGGCCTCATCACCGTCAGACTCTCTGACGATTTTTTCCTTCAGTTGCTGAGCGTAGTTATAGAGCGAGTCGCTCATATCTTTCACATATTTGGCTTTCTCAAACCACTCCCTCACCTTTTCCGGATTTTCCTGCATCTGCGTGTCAAGGTCAGCCAACATGGCAGCATTCTCCTTGGAGGAATTGGCAGTGGTGCGGTTGAGGCTCTCCTCCACGATAGAGAATCCGTCGAGCACCTCCGTAGAGATGTTCAGCGCAAGCATAGCCATCAAGACGACGTACATCAAGTTGATCATCTTTTGGCGTGGGGAGACAGGTCTTTTCTTTATTGCCATTATTGTAGATGGAATATTCTATAATCGCTTATGCAGAGATACGTTTCAAAAACTATTGGGGTGTATTTTGTGGAGCGGCAGACCGCATGTTCACGGTCATCGCCTCAATCATACGGGCATAGATGCTGTTGAGCTGCTCAATCTGCTGCGCCATTTTCTTCGACTGCTCATTAATTTGGTCGATGGTGCCAATCTGCTGACTGGCGCTCTTGAGCTGCATCTCATAGACCTTGGTGATGCCTGTGAGGGTGCGGTTCAAGTTCTCCATTTCCTCAGAGTCACGAGTGAGGCGCACACTCTGCTCGTTGACTTTCTTGAGCATCTCAGTGAGTTCCTTCAGCTCATCCACATAACTTTCGGTAGCCTCGGCCATCTCAGGTGACACCTGTTGCTGTTGAGCCACCCAAGCCATACCTTTACCGCCCTGTGGAAGAGCGCCACCCACTGCGGCAGCCATGCCACCTTGAGTCTCCATACCTTCGCCTGCGGTAATGTCACCGACTGCGCCACCACTTTCGCCTGTGGCAACGCCGCCTGTTCCACCGCCGCCAATGATGATCGTTCCACCACCAAAAGCCGGACCGACAGGTTGTCCCTGACTCATTCCATCCTCGCTCTCCACATGCTCCTCATCAGGAGTAAAGTCATCAGAAACGCCGAGTTCATCTTCCGTTGTCTCTGCCACATCCTCCTCTTCGGGATTATAATGTGTCGGGAGGTCCATGCCAATGGATGTCTTGTCAAAAGGACGGTCGAATGCCGAAAGGAAGAACACGAGCACCTCCGTACCCATACCGATGAAAAGCATGAGGTTGGCACCTGGCAAGTGAGTCAGTTTAAACAATGTACCGGCAATCACGATAGAAGCGCCCCAACTGTAGGCATAGTTCAAAAATGTCTGTCCAGGCACGCTGTCCATCCATTTCTGCAGCCGGTAAATGATATTGAATTTGCTATATTTAGTCATCTCTTTGGAGGATTAACAGTCTTAGTGTAAACAATTTAGGTAATATGAGAGGTGGTATCACTTCTTGCCTTTCTGCTTGATGCTTGACGAGGTGGCGATACTTCTCACGCAGCGGAAACCGATGTACGACCTGGGCTGGTTCTGGTATTCCCATGATCTCCATGCCGAGCGGATATACGACTCAGGATCTTTCCATGATCCACCACGCACGCTTTTCTTCTTCAGTCTGTAGGGGTCTTCCTTAGCAGCTTTGTAGTCCAGCTGTGGATTCAGGTCGTTCATCGCATCCACACCCGCCTCAGTATAGATAGTGCTTGTCCATTCAGCCACATTGCCAGCCATGTCAAACAGTCCGTTGGTATTCGACGAATAGATGCCCACCTTGCTGGTAATCAGGTTGCCATCCTTGGTATAGTTACCTTTGTCGGGTTTGAAGTTGGCATAGAAGCAACCATCTCCATTCTTCACACTCTCATTCTCCCATGGGAACTCCGTACCATCCTTGCCACGTGCGGCATACTCCCATTCCGCCTCAGTGGGCAGACGGTAGCGCTGCACATAACGAGCCTCCGGGCCGAGTCCCTTGAGCAGGTAATCCGTACGCCAGTTGCAGAAAGCGTTGGCCTGTTCCCATGTGACACCCACGACGGGATAGTCATTGTATGCCGGATTGCTGAAATAATTGCGTAGATACATCTCATTGTCTGAGTTACGGAAATCGTTCACCCAGCAGGTGGTGTCGGGATAGACATTGACGATATAGGTGTTGAGGAAGTCCCATGGTCCTGAGAGCGGCCTGTTGATGGTCTCTCTCACGATACGTCCCTCATCATCGATATAGGCGGTGTCTTTAGAGATCATGACCACCTCATTAGGGTCTACCACCACATCGGTATTGAGGTTTCGCTCCTCGGGGTTGATACGGTTTCGGCGCAGAGCCGCGGAAGTATAGTCGTAAATCTCATATCGATAGTTCAGTTGGCTTGCATCCAGCATTTTCTCGCCAGTCACAGGATTGGTGACATACAAGCTCTCAAAAGCGCGCTGCTCATCCTCATTAGGTTTTCTGGGCAGTGATTTCCTCCAGTCCAGATGTGGGGTGACGGGGTCGCCATTCTTGTCCTCGGTGATTTTATACGACTCATCACCGCCGTATGCCGGGTCGGCAAGACGCTCTCTGAGTATAGAATCACGCACCCAGAAGACAAACTGCTTGTATTTAGAGTTTGTCACCTCTGTCTCGTCCATCCAGAAGCCATCGACGGAAATCTCCTTCACTGGGGTTTTCTTTCCCCAGAGGCTGTCTTTCTGGTCAATACCCATCTTGAGGAATCCCCTTTTCACCATTGTCATCCCGAAAGGAGCCGGCTCCTTGAAACTTCTGCCACTGACACCGACGACCTCTCCACCTCTTCCAGAGGTAGTGACGGACTTACCGCCGAAACACCCTGTAAGTGTCACGGTAATAATGGTGCAGAGCACTACAATATTTTTTCTCATCTTCATAAAACCTACAATAATCTCACGCTTTTGTGCTTATTCTTTCCTTTTTTCACCAGGTTGATGTCTGTCTGATAGCCCACGAACAACTCGTGGCTTCCATTGCCGATACTGATACCGTTGGTATAGAACTCATAGCTGTAACCCACGTTGATATCATGGAACCGTCCGCCGATGAGGGCTGTCACCGAGTTTGTGGGACTATATCCCACACCCAGATACATGTGTCTGTTTTCATGTGTGTACTCCAGACGTGCCGTCACATCACCACGGTAGGCCACACCGTCAGTTCGTACCAAGACGGTAGGGTGTATAGTAAGAAACGGATTTCTTAACTTAATATTGTATCCACCTGTCAAATAATACGTTCGGTCGATTTGCAATTGGCTGGTCTCGCCGATCTCCACAAGAGGAGCGGTGAGGTGTTGCACCGACAATCCTACGTACCACGGTCCTCGTTTATAATAAATACCTGCGGCCAGGTCGAGCGACTGTCCGTCTTGCTCCGACGAGGAGAAGACAGGGTCGCTGGTATCCTCGACATCAGCCTTGGAACCATCGAAATTCTCCATGATCAGTCCTGCCTGCAAACCGATGCTCAGCGTACCCCCAAAGAGCTGGCGCTTGAAGGCATACTGGGCAGCTAACCGCTGATGGGTGAAGAGACCAATCTGGTCGTTCAGCAACGACAATCCCACGCCGTGATAGGAGTTTAGCATGAAGAAAGGCAAGTCTCCGCCTACATACATCGTGCGTGGACTATGCTCAAAACCCACGAAGTTCATGGCATAGGCGGCAGCCACATTGATTTTCGCCTCTTTACCCACCGCTCCGGGATTGAAATATGGCTCCATATCCCAATAGTGGCTAAAGGGTACATCATATTGGGCTCTTGCCCCTATAGAGGCGAGAACCGCAAATGCGATAATCACGAATTTTCGTCTATACACGTTGAAATAACGCATAAAACGCTCATTTATTGTCAATGAGCACTTTTTATTCAACATACAACATGATTTGCGCCGCTCATCAACAAACACTTAGACAATAAACTCTACGGAGGAAAGGAGACTTATTTCTTACTTACTCCTAACCTCCTTGCCTCCGTAGATTTTTTATCACGAATTATCGAATTGTCGAATTTTTCTATCATCACAAGATTTCTCGTTAGAAGGACGCTGAAAGCGTCACCGCTCAATAACCGGGGGTACGAGCGCAGCGAGCACCCCCGGAGAGTGCGCTCTATCACCTCCACATGCACCCTAACGGGGTGCCCCATCTCATTTGAGATTTTATTTCTAAGGAGGAAAGGAGGGTAGGAGCCTAATTCCTAATTAAATTGCTCCTACCTTCTAATTGCTTCCTCCTTTCCTCCGTAGACTAAAAAATGGTGAGAGGTGAGGAAAATCAAGCCTGTGAAACACGTGAGACACCAGTAAAGTGATGACAAGCGGTCACTTTGCATAAAAAATGAACGTGTTCATTTTGTTCTGCGCTCAATTTGCATTATCTTTGCATCGTTTTTCGAGAAACAGCTTTTTTTATGACAGACAAATATACAATCCTTGCTCCTGAGGGGCGAGGGCACTTCACAGAACGCCTTGGCGAGTTATACCTTATACTCGGCCGATACCTCGACATGGAACGAATGGAGGGAAGGACGCTACAAATCGTCAAAATCTTCCTGAGCGACGCCCAGAACCAATACGTGGACTTGACACAGTCGGCACTCTTCACAGAGTATCTTGCCCGCGTCCCCTTCTCCGTCATTGAGCAACCTCCCATTGATGGTTCCAAAATCTCCATATTGGTAAAGACCTCCATCCTGGAACGTCCCTTTATCTTCCACAGCATCCGCCTGAAAGAAGAGGAGACCCGCGGTGCCAACTCATATATCCAGACCATGTTGATCTTCAACAAATATCTGGAGTTTTTACGGAAGAAAGGACTTACGCTCAAAGAGCATTGTGTGCGCACATGGATCTATGTGGCCGACATCGATGTCAACTACCAGGGCATGGTGAACGCGCGCAACGACATTTTCCGCCAGCAAGGGCTTACCCCCGACACCCATTTCATTGCCAGTACCGGCATCGGAGGATTCTCTCAGACACGCAGTGCCTCTGTGGCCATAGATTTTTTGACCTATCCAGACATCCGGGAGTGCGACAAGCGCTATCTTCAAGCACTCGACCACCTCAACCCCACCCATGAATATGGTGTGTCTTTTGAGCGTGGCACCTGCCTGACCCTCGATGGCCGTGACACATGCTTTATCTCCGGCACCGCCAGTATCGACATGAATGGCAAATGCCTCTATATCGGCGACATCAGCCGTCAAACAGCCCGTCTGTTGGAGAATATCGGCGCACTGCTGCACGACGGAGGTCTGACCATGTCCGATGTCCACTATTTCCTGATCTATTTGCGCGACCCCTCTGACCGTTTCATTGTGGAACAGTTTATGCGACAGGCATATCCCCAGCCCCCCCACATCCTGCTTCAAGGAAAGGTGTGCCGTCCCGAGTGGCTCGTGGAGATGGAATGCGTGGCCAGTAAAAATTAATCAAGATGGCGAAAAAAGAAATGACGAGAAAGATTCCTGTACCTGGGCGCCCCATGCTTATTCAGATGGCGATCATCCTGCTGTGGGGAATCGCCTGCATGATGTTTTTTCAGGGATACTACCACTACCATTTCTTTTATCAAGAGCAAAACCAACTTTTTCTGCTTACCTGCGACCACGCCTCATCCTATTTCCGGCATCCAGCCTGGCTGGCTTGTCTTGCAGGCGATTTCCTGACACAA
>FLNZ01005315.1_pt1 | contig 14982 bp, 12 predicted proteins | sample 1140391 | NCBI WGS metagenome assembly FLNZ01 (sample SAMEA3878171, study PRJEB12797) | bioreactor metagenome | biome: Moose rumen | place: Sweden | collected 2011-10
GTCTTAATCCTTTTTCTGATGGAAAAGGAGGCGCCTCCCTAAAAATCAATGTATTATAGAAAACCTTACAAAACTGTCAAAGATCGGGAACAGTGATAATCAACCCCATAGCGGCATTCTTCATACACCTTCGCAAAGCTATGAATTTTCCGAGACAAAAACAAAGACTTGCAAAAGCTATTTGACAGAATATCCATCATAGAACCCTACGGGGGCCACTTTTAACGACAAAACCCTTTTCGATCCGAAAAGATGGATTGAAAGAATTCGGAGATTTTAGAAAAAGCGCTTGCTGAAGGTACGATGCTGCTGCTGAATATCAGTGCATTACAAAACAAGTATTTTCCCATCTTCGCAAATGTCCAATCGAAATAGCCCAAAAGGACGATTTGCGAAAACGCCTAAGCGTTCCTCTGCTTGGCTGGAAGAACCAACTCACTGAGTGTTAGAGTCATCGGTCTTAAAGCCATTTTCGCAAATCTAAACCTGTTTCAAATCATCGTTGACGAAGATACCGGTTCCTTCCTTTTTCGTTCCGGCTGATACACGATATTGGCAAAACAATCCATGCATAGTGAATAGTACGCCACTTGGTCGGTCTTGGCGTCTATAAATTTAAGGATATCCGTTTTCAACTTCTCCAGCTGCGACTCTGTAAGCATACACTCAAAGACACTGAGATTAACACGCCCGCCGTATTTACGAATGGCTTTTTCAACTTTACGGCGCCGCTTGTCGGACGTAATGTCATACGCAATGACTACAAACTTTTTCCTTGCCCTCATTACCATTTCGCTTTGTAGGGAAGATAGCGCTCCCCTTTGGTAAAAAAAGCAGCAATCTCTTGAGCCTGCCTGTAGATTATCTGAAGGAGCGACATCTCTTCACCCCGGTATTTTTCCCGCTTTTGAAGTCGCTCTGTAATGTTCTTTGCAAGCAGTTTCTTTCCGCTATCTGTGAGCATTCCGTCTTTAACTTCCATGGGCTCTTTCTTTTGAACCAAGGAAATAACCACTCTGTCCACAGCTTGTGCCCGGAATAGCTCCACTACGTCATAGACAAAAGTTGGCTTCCCCCTCTGTCGTACGTGAATGATGCTGTCATAAGGATTCAGTTGAGCCCGAAGTAAAGCTTGCCAAACCCGCGAATATAGAATGGCGTATCCATAATTCAGCATACAGTTCACAAGATCAGTTGCTCCTTGCCCTGTTCTCCCCTTAAAACCCACATCGTCGTCTTCCAGCAAAGAGCGGATGTAAGCCCAATATTTGAGCGCTCCCTGAGACTCTTGCGCCATAATCTTCCCGACGCAATCCTGTTCAGTATAGTGCGCCGACTTCATAAATAGTTTATATTCTTTTACATGCGTTTCCATCTGATCAAGCAAAAGCTGGTACTCTTCCGTCCGTTGCTTGTGATATTTGTGAAAATATTTTATCAGGTTAAGTTGGTTTGTGAGCTTCCCTTCAATCAATGCAGCGCCCAGGTGATTGCGTTTTTCCAGCGGGCAGAGAGCCTGCTGTTCCCATAATTCGCATTGGCATGAAGATGCAGACAGGAAACTGCCGATATGTTTCCCGTTCCCGGCAAAAATATCCAGCGGAATCTTGTTCTCAATGGAAAAACGGATCACTTTACTGGAGAGGCCTATCCCGTCGGAAAGAATGGAAATTTGCTTGAGATTGCCCGTTGGGACGGAAGCAATCAGCACGCCTTTTTCTTTCACTGTAATCATGTTTTTTGCCATGCCGATGAAAAGACCGGGCCGAGTAACCGCCAACTCCGCATGGGCCTCCTCCAATTTCCTGTATTCATGCTTTCTTTTTAGCACGATCTTCCTGTTCTCTGTCGCTTCAGACTTGCCAGCTTCTTTCTTTTGATCCAGATATTGCCGGATCAGCGTCTCTTTGATAGCTGCCTCATTTTGTCGGAAGAGAATAGTGAGAAAGTGAACCTCTCTCAGAGCCCCCTCCAAAATGGTCTTGGACAAATAGCTCTTACCATTCTCCTTTATATTCTGTTGAAGGACAGCATAAAAAGCCTGATCGAGTTCCTGCAAGGCCCCTTGGGACAGAATCTTCCCATAATATGCCGTGATTCCTTGCCATTTTTTCGAAGCTTGGCGCGTCAATCCTGTCGGGGCCAGGACAAAGGAGGAAATCTGCTCAAGCAGTGATTGTTTTTTATTTGTTGAGAGTTGTGGCGTTTCCTTCCCCAGGACGATGCCCAAGAATTCAAATCCGTCCTTCACTTCGGAAATGACTGGAGGATTCAGGCTGAGGTCAAGTTTCTCTTTCAGAAAGGTCTCGGTCTCTTCCAAAAGCCGCTCCGCATCTTCCTTCGTGCTGCAGAATATGACGAAGTCGTCGGCGTAACGCACGTAGCTTCGGTTTTTGGAAGTGACGAATACATCAAAATAATGCAGGTACAAATTCGCCAGACAAGGAGACAGCACAGCCCCTTGATGGACACCCTCATCTGAGTCTTTCCAAGTCATATGTTTGGTTACTGCTCCCATCTTTACACACAGCATAATGAGCCGGACCAGTTCCGGGTCTTGCGTTATGCCCCGTATGCGGCGTTCCAATTTCTCATGGTTGATGTGATTGAAGTAGTCGTCTATGTCCAGCCGGAGCAGAAAACGGTTTTGAGGTTGGTGTGTCAGTGACATGACCTTCCGTATGGCTGCGACGGCCCCTTTTCCAGGCCGGTAACCGTAGCTGCACGGGAGGAACATCTTCTCGCAGGACGGCTCGAACAGCAAGCGGATGGCTTGCTGGACAATCTTGTCTTTGACCGTGAGCATGCCTATTTGTCGTTTCTGCGTTACTTTCTTAGGGATTTCAATCCTCAGGTACGGATACGGCTCCCACTTCCCGGCCATAAGTTCATCGCTGATGGCATGTAGGTTGGCATTCAGATTGACTTCGAACGTGGCGATGGTTTCCCCATCCACTCCGCCGCCCGCCTTTTTGGCCTTGACATCTTCCCAGGCCTTGGTCAGGTGCTCCATTGAGCACAGCGTTAAAAAAGATTTTGAGGGCATAAAACAAATCGTTATATTTGTAAATATACACAAAACACTGAATCAGATGAAATACCCGATCGGCATACAGGACTTTGAAAACATTCGCAGGGACGGGTACGTCTATGTTGATAAGACTGACCTTGTTTATCGCTTGGCCAGTACCGGGAAGTATTACTTCCTCAGCCGTCCCCGCCGATTTGGGAAGAGCCTTCTGGTCTCAACGATGGAAGCCTATTTCATCGGCCGGAAAGAGCTGTTTGAGGGGCTGGCTATGGCCGCGTTGGAGAAGGAGTGGATTCAGTATCCGGTGCTTCACTTTGACCTGACAGGGCAGTCTTACGCGAGCCACGAAGCACTTGAAGATGCTCTTGACACACAGCTCACTCCCCTGGAAAAGCGGTACGGAGTGGATGAGAAAGCCGGAACACCTGCTTCTAGACTTAGAAGGGTAATTGATGCCGCTTTTGAGAAAACCGCTCGTCCGGTTGTCGTCCTCATCGATGAATACGACAAACCCATCGTGGACAATCTGGACAAGCCGGAACTGGCGGAATTCTTTAAGACGCAACTTCAGGGTTTCTACAGCGTACTGAAGGCCAAGGATGATCATATCAAATTTGGTTTCCTCACCGGGGTCAGCAAGATTGGCCAGATGAGTGTCTTCAGCGGCCTCAACAACCTCAAAGACATCTCCATGGACGTCCGATACACCGACATCTGCGGTATCTCCGGGCATGAGATACGGACCGTCTTCGGAGAAAGCGTCCGGGAACTGGCAAAGGCGAATGGCGTGTCTGAGGACGATTGTTATGGGAAACTGGCCTTGATGTATGACGGATACCACTTCCATCGCGCATCTGAGGGGGTTTACAACCCGTTTAGTTTGCTGAACACTTTTGACTGTCAGGAATTCCGCAAATATTGGTATAACACCGGCACGCCTACATTCCTTGTCAAGTATCTTGCGGCGGCCAATTACAGCATGGATGAAGTGGCAAATTGCTCTGTCTCCGAGCAGGAACTTATGGGTGTCAATGCACTGAAGCCGGATGCAATAACCCTGTTGTACCAAACGGGTTATCTGACCATCAAGGGATACAATCCGGTTACGGAGAAATACACTTTGGGCTACCCCAACAAAGAGGTGGAGGACGGATTTCTGGAGGCTCTCTACAAAGTATTTGCCCCTGTAAGCGGCAATAACTCCGATTTGTCCGTGGACAAGTTCGTTGCGGATATACAAAGCGGCGACGCAGACTTGCTGATGCGCCGCTTCAGCGCCTTCTTCGCCGACATGGACTACCAGATCCAGGGCAAGGCGGAGATGTATTTCCAGAACACGATGTACGTGATGCTCAAGCTCATGGGCCAGCAGGTGGACGTGGAGCGCCACACTTCCAACGGAAGGATTGACGTGCTCATCCAGACGCCTGACTACGTCTATATCATCGAGCTAAAGCGCGACCAGGACCCCTCGAACGCCCTGGACCAGATTTCCGACAAAGCCTACGACTGGCCCTTCCGCGCCGGGAGCCGCAAAGTGTTCAAGATTGGCGCCTCCTTCTCCACCGCCACCAGACGGCTGGAGGGATGGAAAATAGTTATGTAACTTCTTTATCCATAGTATTATGAATCCATCATTTGTTAACTATCTTAACCTCATTGGTTCCATTCTATCTATCATTAGTTTTTTCCCTATTATGGGGGCAACTGTTAATTGGTTATGGAAACAAACTTATAAAAAAATCACTCTGTCAGATAAAAATGGGCAGCCGTTCACTGTTAAGGTTAAAAGAAAATATTTAAATAATAGAGATTTAACACCTCTAGTTCAACTCAAATACGGTGGGGATGTAAATGTCGCGCAGAATGTCCGACTTAGTATTTTGAAGGCGACACTTGATGCCGATAGGAACATTAAGCATATTGATTCTTCGTCAGCTCAAACAGATATTGTAGTATCGTAAAAAATTTATAATTGTCTTAAATTCGTGTGGTAAAATAAATAATTATGGCATTTCTTTATGGCGCTGCCGTACAGGGCATTCAAGACTTTATATATCGCACCAATTCGCTAAAAGAAATAATAGGAGCCAGCGATATTGTGGAACAGATATGCACGAATCTGTTTGTCAAGGCACTGAAAAAAGACACTAATCAACAATATGATATCAATGATGATGAGCACTTTATCGTTCATGCTGCCGGCAACATAAAATATGTTTTTGAAAACAAGGCAGAATGCGCAGAGGTTGTGAAGACCTTTCCAAAATTAGTCATGGAGGAAGCTCCTGGCATTACCATCAGCCAAGCGGTTGTGGAGATGATCGGAAAAAATTTTTCATCGGCCTCAAATGAACTTGAGAAACATCTTCGCATCCAGAGAAATAAACCCGTTCGCAGCACAACGATTGGTTTTGCCGGGATAAAACGCAACAGGCAGACCGGGCTCCCCGCATTGTGCGGAAAAGAGTTATATGACGAGGCTACCACAAAAAAAATTGAGCATTCCGAGGCAACAGCGTTATGCGCAAAAGCCTTTGGGGATAACGTCCCAAACGAAAAATTTCCTTTCAACATATCGGACATTACTTATCAAAATGACTGGATAGCCATCATACATGCGGATGGAAACGGATTAGGGGCGCTGATTCAAGGAATCGGCGGGGATGAAAAGGCTTTAAGAGAGTTCTCAAGGTCGCTGGACACACATACAGCAGAAGCTTCAAGGGACGCATATAAAGAAATTGCAAAAGATTATGATTTTAGCGAGTTAAAGGTCATTCCTATCCGCCCCATCATTCTAAGTGGAGATGATTTCACTGTTATCTGCCGGGCAGATTTTGCATTAAGCTATGCGGATTCATTCATTCGACATTTTGAGGAAAAGACGAAACTCACGGCTTGTGCCGGCATAGCTTATATCAAGTCTTCTTTCCCCTTCTATTTAGTGTATGAACTGGCTGAAGATTTATGCAGTGCGGCAAAAAAAGATGCAAAGTCCGGAAGTACTGTCAGAATTGGAGATCGGGACCTCCCGCCTTCATGCATTATGTTTCACAGGATACAGGACAGTTTTTACGAATCGTACGATGATATAGAGAATAGAGAGTTGTCTCCATGCCCTGAGATATCTCTTCGTTTTGGCCCTTATTACATTTCCAAGCAGGTTGCAGAGGAAAAGCAGAAATGGACGACCAATGATTTATGGAACCACATCCATCCAAATTACGATAAAGATTGGAGTGCCGCAAAAAATGCAATCAGGCGCTGGCTCTCAGACATTCACTATGATCGCAATATGGCAGAGCAAAGGCGCGAGCGGGCCATTCAATTAAACGAACGGTATGGAGAAGAGATGAAGAATTTGACCAGCCTCCGTAATGGAGCTTGCCCAGCTTATGATGCCATGTCACTGAACGCCATCATGAATCAACAGACTAAAGTCGACAATCATGGGACTAATTAACATCAGATATAAAATTAAATTCTTTTCGTATTGGCATTGCAGTTCCGGACTTGCAAGTGGATCCAACGCAGATGCGTTGGTCATCAAAGATGCTGACGGCTTGCCATATGTTCCGGGAAAAACAATCAAGGGCTTGCTTCGCCAAGCTTATGAAGAGCTTTATGGTGATAACATGACCCTTTTTGGCGACGAATCAAATCCAATTCCGGGAACCTCTTTTTATTCCGATGCGACATTGCTTGAAAGCAGGAGCGGTATTATTCGGGAAAATCTCCAGTCCGAATTGTATTCATATATCGCCAGCACAGCAATTGATGAAGATGGTATTGCCAAAGAACATTCACTAAGGAATATGCAAGTGACGATACCCTGCGCCTTGGAAGGTAAGATTATCAGTGTGCCGGAAGAAGCATTTGATAACCTCAATACGGCGGCCAGACTTATCAAAGAGTTGGGCTTGCATCGTTCTCGTGGACTGGGAAGATGTCAGTTTGAACTGGAACCGGAGCAGTCTCAAGACACATTACCCGAAATGCAAGATTCCACAAGAAGAACACTTCAGTTTCGCAGCCATCTTGAGTCAGATATTATTTTAAACCGGGAATCAGGAAGCAAGACCCAGAACAAGACACTGGATTTCATACCTGGAAGCAATTTTTTAGGGATTGTTGCACGGGCTTACGACTCCTTCAGTGAGGAAGAGGCCATGACAATATTTCACAGCGGGAAGGTTCGTTTTTCGGATGCCCATCCCGCAGTTGGCGACAATCGCTCGCTTCGCGTACCCGCCAGTCTGTATTATCCCAAATTAGAATCACCTTCTTCCAAGACATACCAACATCATCTTCTTGCAACAGACGCTGTTGTAGATTTGACAGGGATTCAACTTAAACAATGCCGAAGCGGCTTTTTTGACTTGCAGGGGATTCAGACTTTGCCAGCCTCACAGGCCCGTGTTGAAAGGCATTATTCTGTCAAATCGGCCTATGACAGAGAAAAAAGACGATCCAAAGACGAGTCGTTGTTTCTTTATGAGTCAATAGATGGCGGCATGGACTTCTTTTTTTATGTTGATATGGATTCAGATGTCAGTGACGATGTCGTCAAAAAGGTGTTTTCCGCATTAATCGGGGAACATCGTATCGGACGTTCACGTAGCGCACAATACGGGCTGGTCTTTATCGAGCCGGCTACTTTTGCCCAGCCTGTTTCTGTTGAAAAAGAACAAAAACGGCACGTTGTATATGCTGAAGGGCGTCTGATATTTTTTGACCAATTTGGAATGCCCACCTTTCAACCAAGTGCTTCTGATCTCGGATTCAATGCCGATGCGCAGATCAATTGGAGCCTATCTCAAATTCGGACCTTCTCTTACGCGCCCTGGAACGGTAAAAGGGAAGGATTCGACACTGACCGCTGTGGCATTGAAAAGGGTAGTGTCTTCATTGTTGATTGTCCCTACGAAGTAAAAACACCGCAAACCGCGTTTGTCGGTTGTTATAAAAATGAGGGTTTCGGACGCGTATTGTATAACCCGGACTTTCTTGAATCGGCATTTTTGTTGGCTGCAACTGCAGATCCAGATACGGGTTCAGAGAACCGTCCTGACGAAGCGGAATCAGAACTTCTGAAAGTATTAAAAGCCCGCAAAGAAGAAAACAGCTTCGCCAATAGCATTTACCGAGTGGTAAATACGTGGAAAGCAAGTTATGGCAATCAATTCCTCAATGGCGATTTTGCTTCGCAATGGGGGACAATTCGTTCAATTGCCGTCAGTAGCCATAATCAAGGAAAAAACACGTTAATAGACCGAATCAGAAATTATGTCACCACCGGAGTGGCAAGCGCAAGATGGGAGGGTAAATCGGATTTACTCTTAGAGAAGTTCGTCACTTCATTACATGATAATGGGGTGCCGGATAATATGGTATGGAAAGCGATTGTAAATTTATCCGCAGTCATGTCAAAAGGTCGTCAAGAAAACAATTAACCCGCATATGTGCAAATCAGCTTATATATTCCGGCATTTGGCAAGAGTTGTCGTCGAAGCAGATACGCCGATAAAAATATCCACCGGGACGAAAGACTTTATTACGGATGCCCCCGTACTATTGGACATAAACGGCCTTCCATATATCCCCGGGACTTCTTTGGCCGGAGTTTTCAGACGGCTGTTTGAAAAAGACCAGGCAGATAGTGTTTTTGGGGTTCAAGATAAAGAGGAAGCGGCCGGGTCGAGGATTATTATATCCGATGCCATCCTTTGCGATGAACAATGTGTTCCGATAGAGGCCCCTGTCCTTAAGGAAAACAGAAGTGATTTTGTCAAAGAATACGAGGCTCTCCCGATACGGCAGCACGTAAAAATCGATTCGAAAGGAGTAAGCGCTCGTGCCTGCAAGTTTGATGAACAGATTGTATTCAAGGGCTCACGCTTCTGCTTTGAGATTACTCTCATTTCCAAAGATGCGGAAGGGAAACAGGTTATAACCAACATACTGGATGCGCTTTGTCAAGGACATGTCCGCATAGGCGGTGGAACGAGAAAAGGTTTTGGTCAGCTAACCGTTTGTAAAGCTTATTGCAAAACCCTTGATCTTTCCGTGGAGGATGAATTACAATCTTTCATTAACAAGAGTTCTTCTCTCTCAGATAGTTCTTTTTGGCAGAATGTAGAACCATATGAGCCTAATGACAGTGAACGTACCAATGAATGGGCCGAGTATAAGCTGAACTTAAAAGCGAAGGATTTATTTTTGTTTAGCACGGGGTTCCCGAGTGAAGACGGCAAATCCAATTTTACTCCAGTTTCTGAGAAAATAATCAGTTGGGAAAGCGATAATGGGAAATTTGAAAGCTGGACATTAATTCCAGCCACATCAGTCAAGGGGGCTCTTGCGCATCGGATTGCATACCACTATAATAAATGCAAGAATATTGGTTATTGTTATGAGAATGGGAAATGGCTTCTAAAGTCTGGGAAAACAGATTATTCAGAGCAGGAAAACCCGGCAGTAGTTGCATTATTTGGGTCGGTACAAACGAAAGGGAAAAAGGCATCAAGGGGGAACGTTATCATCAAGGACTTTTTCTTTAAGAACCCGACAAACGAGCATTATCTGAATCACGTTGTGATTGATCCGTTCTCCGGAAGTTCCAATGGTGTGGGGCTGTTTACCGAGCGCTGCCTTTATACGAACGAGGAGGTTACTCTTGACATCAAGGTCAAGAAGGCCATATTGGAACAAATTCCTGAAGTGAAATCTGCTTTTGAAGCGGCGGTCGGTGATTTGAAGGAAGGATTGTTACCTCTCGGCGGTGGTGTAAATCGTGGTAATGGTATTTTTATACAATCAGAACAGTATGAAAACAAATAAGTTTACATTAGAGGCACATAAACCTGTTGAAGGATATATTTGGATGAGCGACCAAAGCAAACCCAGAGTTCTGAAAGGTGAGAAACTGCAAGAGACGGAAACTTACAGTTCATCTGACAATCCTTTTATCGTTGAGGCCCAGTTTGTTATTGACAATGAAAAGTCTTGTAGCATCAAATGTGTTGACGGCGTCTTCATTGTTAATGAATATCGTCTCTCTGATTATGAAAATCTTCAAAAAAAACATTACGCTGCGAATAAAATGGAGGGGGTAAAAGGGCTTGACTTTGTTTTGAACTGGAAAGAAGAAAAAGATGAGCTATGCAATGGATTTCCAGTTCTACAGCCCGCAGAGTTGGTATTTACAGGATTCACTAAAGATTGACGTCATGACGAAAGCACCGTATAATTTTGTTCCGTTGTCTGATATAATTTATTATCCGGACTGGTCTGATTTTGTATCCATCGACATTCCGTTCTCGGACGGAAAAAGTGGAAAAATTGAATATACTCTGAAAGCTCAGACCCCAATTTTTGTAAGAAATGGGCAAGCCCAAAACGAAAGCGTAGATTCGCAATTCAGCAACTACGATAATAAATATTTCATTCCTGCGACAACAGTCAAAGGATGTATACGAAATGCATTGACAATTATCAGCTTTGGGAAGTTCAATACCAAATATGGAGAGGGATACACTCTACGTGAAGAAGACAACTCAAAAAGAGATTTGGCTGAGACCATATTTGGCGCTGTTGATGACTTGTCATTAAAAGGACGGGTACAATTCTCACATTGCATGCTAAAAAACAACATTGGATGTGGACCTGTCTTCCTTAATTTATTGTCTCCTCACCCCGAGATTCATTCTTTATACGGCAAAGAACAAAACCAAACAAATGGGCGAAAGCGGTATGTCATGAAAGATTCCGTTCATGGTAATGTAGGCTCAAAGAAAAGCGAGAGCACTTCCGAACTGCGTCCCTTAAATTCCGGAGCTACATTTAACGGAATTGTTTATTTCCATAATCTTTTACCAGTAGAATTAGGAGCCCTTTTGTCAGCATTGACCTTTTTTGGCGCAGAGGATAAGTTTTGTCACCAAATGGGGCAGGGAAAGCCGTATGGATATGGACGTGTTTCGCTGTCTCTTGATGAACTCTGTATCCCCGGAGAATCGTATGACACTTACTATGATTATATCGAGAAGTTCATCAAGCATATGAATGATAAGGGATTTGCAATCGAACAAGATACGTCAATCAAAGAGTTTATGACGCTGAGTTCACAAATTCAGAAAGCAAGCGATACGAGATTCCACTACATGACTAGAAATGACGAAAGGGATGCCTCGAAACTGAGCGACTTTAGTAAAATAATCAATAAAAAAACGTCTTTCCCCGATAAAGAAAAAGTTATAAATAGTATTAAAAAGAAAAGTGAATCCCAAAATGCTTCCGGCATTGATAAAGCCGCCAATGAAAGAGCGCAACTTATTGAACAATTAAAAGAATTAATTTTGAAGGGAAATACTTATTATGACGAGAAGAACTATACTGAGGCAAAAACAGTCTACGAAAATGTAATCAATTTGTGGGAAACAAACACAGTTATTGATTTTGCTGATACGGATCTGATGGGAAGCTATGCTTCCGTAATAAAGAATCATCTAAATATTTGTGAATTGGAAAAACCGAAAGAATCCTTACAAGATTTTCTTAAACGTTGTTCATCTCTGGGGAATTTATTCGGCACGTTAAAAAAGAACTTGAAACCTTATTCAGATGATGAAAGCCGTTCAATCTATGAGACTATACTTCGACTACTCAACGACATGAAACCTCGGGATCGCTCGCAATATCTGCAGGAAAACTCTAAAAAATGGGCACCCCTCAAAGAGATAGTCGGAGAAAAGAAGCAAAAGGATTGGATTAATAAAATATGTGAAACCTTCAAAAATGGGTAAGAATTATAAAGCTTTCGTCAATTGGAGCAACCATCCCTACGATACCTGGGATTCATCGCAACTGGCTGCAGCAAAGGAATTCGGGCAGTTGGATTATATCCCTTTCCCGGATGTCTCTCCGAGTAGTACTACTCACGAAATTATATCACTTGCCAACGCTTTGGTGGAAGACTTTATAAAGAAATATCCGGATCCGCAAAGCGTAGTAACGATGGTTCAGGGCGAAATGACACTCCTGTATCATCTGCTTAAACAACTCGAAGTCAAAGGATATAGGGTTGTGGCTGCCACCTCCCGACGGGACACCGTTCTCCTTCCAGACGGCAAAGAGCTGAAAACGTTCAAATTCAACGGATTCCGGGATTATTTCTGAATAACCCCGAACCCATGACTCACGCCCTTCCCGATGCCGCAGTGCACGGGGAGGGCGAAGTTGGTTTCTATCACCGCGTCGAACGACTGCATCCGGACGCCCTTGAAAGTGACATTCCCAGGCGACAGGTCCACTACATGGGCGACAACCCTGTCTTCGACATAGGCGTTAAAAGCCTTGTAGAGCGACAGGATATTGCCGGTGAGGATTTCGTCCAGCTTGGCAATCCGCCCGACCAGGGATGAAATGCTCTGGTACTCTTCGAAATTCTCACTGTTGAGCGGAAGCCACGCGTGAAGCTCATACTGGCGCACTTCCCCCGCCTTCAGGGAAGGCGTAAAGACCTCTTCCAGCACATCCCGCACGACAAACTTCCGGTACCCCGGGCCGATCCGCATGGCATGCGTGGCGCCGGGAAGGAACAGCCGCTTCACTGCATCGGCACCATCCAGGACGCCCACGACCGCCGGATGCCCGTCAAGGAGTTTGTATTGAATCCGTGGATACCGGTTGATGTCCTTCGCATCCTCCGTATGATTGTGAAACAGCGGATCATTCCCCGCGATACCCATCACCGCCCCGCGGAAAGAGGGAATCTCCCGTTCAGCAAGCACTCCACTAAATAATATCGTATTAATCGCTACAGGCAGCATTGATTCTTTAGAAATAATGTCACTTTTTTTTACTCTTAGTGGCCGATAATCGTTATGATTGACGCAATGAACGAGGCCCATGTGACCCATCCAGAAAAACCTTGAAGATTGTCGGTGTGACGACTGACCGTATTAACGGCACTAAACAAAGAATCGGCAAATTCTTTGTTTGGAATCTCTTGATATAGAGAATCAGATGTAAATAGCATAATGAATAAGCGAAATTAAAATCCAATCTTACCTTTCTTTCCGTCCCACTTCAAACTTTCCACATCTGCCAGCTCCACTTTGTGCGCAGCAGGGCGCTCCGGCAGGGAGGATTCGCGCAGTATCACCTGCTGATAAATGGTCCTGGCCATCAGTTTCATCGTGCGGGCGTTGGCGCCGATGGAGGCGGACATCTGCCCGATATAGCCGCGGATATGCTTCTCGGCCTCGGGGCTGAAACCGACTTTAAACTTATCCAGGCACTGGCAGAGGATATCGAACAACTCGTCCGGAGTGAAGTCCTTGAAGATGAGCGTGTGGTCAAACTCATAGACCCCGGCCTCGGAGAGCTGCTCGGCCACGTCGCCGTTCGGGGCCTTGAGCTCGGCCAGAATCAGGGCGCATTCGCCTCCGGCCTCAACGGTGAGTTCCTTCACTTTCAAGCGAATCTGCTCCACGGTGCGGCCGAAACTCATCCGGTCGTCGGAGAACTTGGGCTCGTCCACGTCTATGAAAATAAGCCCGTTGCAGGATTTCTTCACCGCCTCGCGCAGCACTTCGTCGCAGTCATGCTCTGAAACGTTGAAAATGCGCTCGCCCTTGATTTCGGTGATATGGCTGTTGGTGATAAGGCGCATGCCCCGCAGGATGCCAGCCATTATCTCGGCCACGGTGCTCTTGCCGGTGCCGCTGCTGCCCACAAAGCGCCAGCTCAAAAGGCCCTTGCCCACGTAAGGCTCGCCGATGGAGTGCAGGTAGCGGGCGCTCTGCACGAAGTTGTGGATGGCCTTTTTCACACCGTCCAGTCCGGACAGGGCATCCAGCCGCGCCAGAGCTGCATCAATGGCCACATCGTCAAAGACAACGTCCTTGAGGGCCTTGCCCACCACCACATCCTCCGGAAGGATGGTGCTGAGGTCTTCCCGGGTGGGATTCTCCAGCTTGGCAGTGCGGGCGCCGAGGGTGGCCAGAATCTCGTTCTGAAGCAGGTTCGACACGAAGCGGCCGTTGCCGAAACGGGGGCTGGGCTTGTCGGACTCTTCCTCAATGATGGCCCGCATGTTTTCAGCGGCACCCTCAGAGAGGGTAAATCCTTGCTTTCGAATCATCAGCTTGCCGATTTCCATCAGCTCGTCGGTGGTGTAATCCTCAAAATTGAAGACATTCGGGAAGCGGCTCTCGATGCCTTCGTTGCTCTCCAGGAGCTTTTTCATCGGGGCGGTGTAACCGGCCAGAATCACCACCATGTCCAGGTTGTCCTTGCCCAGTTCGGTCAGGAGCGAGTTCATCACGATGCGGCCGTGGTCCTTCTCGCCGCCCTCCACCAACTGATACGCCTCATCGATGAAGAGGATGTTGCCCCGGGCGCGGGCAAGGAGGTTCGTCATCTTGAATTCGGTCTCGCCTATATACTGGCCCACCATCTGGCTCTTCTCGGTCCGTATCACGCGGCCACCGGAGAGGATGCCCCAGGAAGCGAAGACCTTTCCGATAATCTCTGCCACGGTAGTCTTGCCGGTTCCGGGATTGCCAAGGAAAGCCATGTGCAGGCGCGGCATATTGGTGGGCAGGCCCAGCTCCATTCGGCGGCTGGCAAGGCGGATGGCGTTCAGGTAGTCCTTCACCTTGGTCTTGATTTTCCCAAGGCCGATGAGTTCGTCCAACCCGGCCATCGCACTGCCGCCGCTGTTGCCGACAACGGGGATGTCCTCCGGCAGCACCAGCACCAGCTTATCCTTGGATTTTGTACCGCTTGCCTTCAGGCGCTTGTACATCGCCGGGATAATCTCATCGTCGAAGAGGTTCTGCACCAGCAGGGCATTCTGGAAGCCCACGCCGCGATGGTTGTACTTGTGCAGGATGTACATCTGGAGCTTCCGGCAGGCTTCGTCGGAGAGCTTGAGGCCGCGT
>FLNZ01002942.1_pt1 | contig 14973 bp, 12 predicted proteins | sample 1140391 | NCBI WGS metagenome assembly FLNZ01 (sample SAMEA3878171, study PRJEB12797) | bioreactor metagenome | biome: Moose rumen | place: Sweden | collected 2011-10
ACCGAAATCCTCAAGCGCCTGTCCGTGGTGAAGTGGTTCCAGGAGTCCAAGGACGTGAACAGGCCCGAATGGATGATCATGAAGGTTATCCCCGTCACGCCTCCGGACCTGCGTCCCCTCGTCCCGCTTGACGGCGGCCGTTTCGCAACGTCAGACCTCAACGACCTGTACCGCCGCGTAATCATCCGCAACAACCGACTCAAGAAGCTCATCCAGATCCAGGCTCCGGAAGTTATCCTGCGCAACGAAAAGCGCATGCTTCAGGAAGCTGTGGACAGCCTCTTCGACAACTCAAAGAAGTCGGCTGCGGTAAAGAGCGAGAGCAACCGCGCCCTCAAGTCCCTGTCGGATTCCCTCAAGGGCAAGCAGGGCCGATTCCGTCAGAATCTCCTTGGCAAGCGCGTAGACTACTCTGCCCGTTCGGTTATCGTGGTGGGTCCCGAGCTCAACATGCATGAGTGCGGCCTCCCCAAGTTCATGGCTGCAGAACTTTACAAGCCCTTCGTTATCCGCAAGCTCATCGAGCGCGGCATAGTGAAGACCGTAAAGAGCGCAAAGAAGATAGTAGATCGCAGGGATCCCGTTATCTGGGATATCCTCGAGAATGTGATGAAGGGCCATCCTGTGCTCCTTAACCGTGCACCTACCCTTCACCGTCTGGGTATTCAGGCCTTCCAGCCCCGAATGATAGAGGGCAAGGCCATTCAGCTGCATCCTCTTGCCTGTACCGCCTTCAATGCCGACTTCGACGGTGACCAGATGGCCATCCATCTGCCCCTCGGAAACGCCGCCATAATGGAGGCCCACCTCCTAATGCTGGGCTCCCACAACATCCTCAACCCTGCAAACGGCTCTCCTATCACCGTTCCTTCACAGGATATGGTGCTTGGTCTTTACTACATCACCAAGGAGCGTCCCGGTGCTAAGGGCAGCGGCCTCAAGTTTTATGGCCCCGAGGAAGTTATCATTGCCTACGACGGCAAGGTGGTTGACATGCACGCTCCCATCGAGGTGCGCCTGCCCATTGACAAGCAGGACCTTTCCAAGGGTTATGAAATGGTGAAGACCACTCCCGGTCGCATAATCGTGAACCAGTACGTGCCCGACGAGGTGCCTTACGTGAACGAAGTGCTGGGAAAGAAAGCCCTCCGCACCGTTATCACCCAGGTAATCAAGTCTACAGGTGTCACCCGTACGGCAAAGTTCCTCGACGACATCAAGAACCTCGGTTATGACCAGGCCTTCCGCGCCGGCATCTCCTTCAACCTTGGAGACGTTCTCGTCCCTGATGAGAAGACGGCTCTCATAGAGAAGGGATATTCCGAAGTGGAAGCCATCAAGGCCAACTTCTCCATGGGTTTCATCACCAACAACGAGCGTTACAACAAGGTGATCGACCTCTGGACCTCCATCGACAACCAGCTCACCGCCATCGTGCGCAAGCAGATATCGGCCGACCAGCAGGGTTTCAACCCCGTCTACATGATGCTGGATTCCGGAGCCCGTGGTTCAACTCAGCAGATCAAGCAGCTCTGCGGCATGCGCGGCCTTATGGCAAAGCCTCAGAAGAGCGGTGCTGCAGGAGCAGAAATCATCGAGAACCCTATCGTCAGTAACCTTAAGGAAGGAATGTCCGTGCTGGAGTACTTCATCTCCACCCACGGTGCACGTAAGGGACTTGCCGATACCGCCCTCAAGACTGCCGATGCAGGTTACCTCACCCGCCGTCTTGTTGACGTATCGCACGACGTGATCATCACCGAAGAAGACTGCGGCACCCTCCGCGGCCTCATCGCCACCGCCATCAAGAACAAGGACGAGGTGGTTGAATCCCTCGGTGAGCGCATTCTGGGCCGCACATCCGTGCACGACATCTTCAACCCTCTCACCGGAGAGCTCATCATCGCTGCCGGCGAAGAGATACGCGAAGACACCGCCGCCCTCATCGACTCCCTGCCCATCGAGCAGGTTGAGATTCGCAGCGTTCTCACCTGTGAATCCCGCAAGGGCGTCTGCGCAAAGTGCTACGGCCGCAACCTCGCCACCTCACGCATGGTGGAAACCGGCGAAGTAGTTGGCGTCATCGCAGCCCAGTCCATCGGCGAGCCCGGTACACAGCTCACCCTCCGTACTTTCCACGTGGGTGGTACCGCTTCCGGTGCCGTGGCCGACAACAGCATCACTTCCAAGTATGAGGGCAAGCTTGTGTTCGACGAGCTTCGTACCATCGAAGGAACGAACGAGGACGGCAGCCCCAAGACCATCGTGGTGTCCCGCATGACGGAACTCCGCATCACCGACGAACGCACCGGAATGACCTATTCCCAGTACGATATCCCCTACGGCTCCACCCTCTATTTCAGGGACGGAGACAAGGTGAAGAAGGGAGACCTCATCTGCGAATGGGACGCCTACAACGCCACCACCATCGTGGAAACAGCAGGTACCGTGCGCTTCGAGAACATGGTTGAGGGTTCTACCTACCGTGAGGAGAGTGCCGATGAGTTTGCCACCAATACGGACAAAGTTATCATCGAGAGCCGTGACAAGACAAAGTCTCCCGCCATGCTCATCGTAGGTGAAGACGGCACTGTTCTTCGCCAGTTCAACCTCCCTGTCGGCGCCCACATCATGATAAATGACGGCGACGTGGTGAAGATTGGAGATGTTGTAATCAAGATTCCCCGCGCTATCGGCAAGGCGAGCGACATCACCGGCGGCCTGCCGCGCGTTACGGAACTCTTCGAGGCCCGCACTCCTTCCAACCCTGCCATCCTTTCCGAAATCAACGGCGAGGTCATCATGGGCAAGGTGAAGAGGGGCAAGCGCGAGATTATCGTGAAGAACCGCAGCGGAAAGGAGTGCCGCTACGAGGTGCCCATGACCAAGCAGATCCTTGTTCAGGAGAATGACTACGTAAGGGCCGGAACCCGTCTTTCCGACGGCGGTACTTCCCCTACCGACATTCTCAACATCCTCGGTCCCGTCAAAGCTCAGGAGTATATTGTGAACGAGATTCAGGCCGTGTACCGTCTCCAGGGCGTTAAGATTAACGACAAGCACTTCGAGATAATCGTCCGCCAGATGATGCGCAAGGTCATGATTGGAGATCCCGGAGACTCCGAGTTCCTCCCCGAGGAACTTGTGGACAAGTGGGAATTCATGGACCGCAACGACGAAATCTTCGGCAAGTACTACGTTCTTGAACCCGGTGACAGCACCCGCTACGAGGAAGGCGACATCATCAGCGCCCGTGACTTCCGCAGCGAGAACGCTTCCCTCGAACGCCAGGGAGCACGGCTGGTGGTAGCCCGCGAGGCCAAGCCTGCAACCGCTTCCCAGGTGCTCCAGGGTATCACCCGGGCAGCCCTCAAGACCAGTTCGTTCATAAGCGCCGCCTCCTTCCAGGAAACCACCAAGGTTCTCTCCGAGGCTGCAATCCGCGCTCGCGTAGACCACCTTGAAGGCCTCAAGGAGAACGTCATCTGCGGCCACCTCATTCCTGCGGGAACAGGTCTTGCCCGTTATCAGGATATAGTGGTGGGCTCCAAGACAGACGCCATGGATGCCATGAGGGAACTCTAGTTCACCATGTCTATAATGAAAATCGGCCTTCCGAAAAGGGGAGGCCGATTTTTTTATGAATTGAGGATTAACGGAAGATAACCACGCGGAATACCATGTCTCCGGGATTTTCTCCGGTGTAGAAGTCTGTTGCGGTAACAAAGATATTTACTTCACCAACACCCCACTCGTAGTCAATGTAGGTGGAATAATTGAAGACTTCTCCATCATCACTTACTTCCTCGTTGGCCCTCACGACGGGAAGGGGAGTCCAGTAAATATTTCCGGAATTGTCCGTGAGGCGCCTCAGTACCTGGATAGTGCCGTTGTCCACCACGTCACGGGTGATTGCGCTCACCGAAAGTGTTACGGTAAAATAACCGCCATCCTCATCAACCGTCCATTGGTTTGCCTTCACGGTGATGGGGTCTGTAGTGTACATCTCGTTGCCTTCGATGATGTTCTCCGTGATGTATTCTTTTCTGCAGGCTGTAAGGGAAAGTGCCGCAGCCGCCACAAGGATAAGAAGTCTGGATGTTTTCATAGTTCTCGTTTTCTAATGGGTTCTAATGGGAGTTATCAATTATTGTGCCTGTCTTTTGAGGTAACATTCCAGAGTATTTTCCATGAGGCATGCGATGGTCATGGGGCCCACTCCTCCGGGAACAGGGGTTATGGCGCCTGCAATGGGCGCCACTGTCTCGAAATCCACGTCTCCGCACAGTTTCCCCGTCTCCGGGTCCCTGTCCATCCCGACGTCAATTACGATGGCTCCGGGAGATACCATGTGAGCCGATATCATTTTGGCCCTGCCTGCGGCCACGACCAGGATTTCTGCCTGCCTGGTAATTTCCGGAAGATTCACGGTGCGGGTATGACATATCGTGACGGTTGCGTTGGCGTCAAGCAGCATTTTGGCAACGGGAAGGCCCACGATGTTGCTCCGGCCTATAACCACCGCCCTTTTGCCCTTGGGGTCAATTCCTATGGCGTCGAGGAGTTTCATTATGCCTTTGGGCGTGCAGGGGGAGAGGTGGGGAGTCTTCTGCCACAGACCGGCCACGTTGTACGGATGAAAGCCGTCCACGTCCTTTTCCCGCGCAATCGCTTCTATCACCTTCGCTTCGGAAATGTGCTTTGGAAGGGGCAGTTGCACAAGGATGCCGTCAACGTCTTCGTCGGCGTTGAGTTTGCCGATAAGGCTGAGCAGCTCTGCCTCCGACACGCTTTCGTCCAGCACAATGGTGGTGTTCACGATGCCGCACGCTTCACAGGCCTTGGCCTTGTTGCGCACGTACACTACGCTGGCGGGGTCTTCCCCCACGCGCACGACCGTGAGGTGCGGCGCGCGGCGGCCTTCGGACGTGAGGCTGTCAACCTTGGCTTTTACGTCGGCCTTGAGCGCTGCCGAGATTGCTTTTCCGTCTATTATTGTCATTCTGAACGCAGTGAAGAATCTCTGCAAATTTACGTAAAATTAAGTATATTTGCATAATCTACGCGACAAGACTTATGAGACCTCTGTATCTTACCAATACCCTTACCCGCTCCAAGGAGCTTTTCAAGCCCATCCACGAAGGACACGTGGGCATGTACGTGTGCGGTCCCACCGTGTACGGGGACGCCCATCTTGGCCACGCTCGCCCCGGAGTCACATACGACGTCCTTTTCCGGCTCCTTAAATACCTGGGCTACAAGGTGCGATACGTGCGCAACATAACGGACGTCGGCCATCTGGAGCACGATGCCGACGAGGGCGAGGACAAGATAGCGAAAAAGGCCCGCCTGGAGCAGCTGGAGCCCATGGAGGTGGTGCAGCTGTATACGGAGCGCTATCACGAGGCAATGCGCCTCCTTGGCGTGCAGTCGCCGTCGATAGAGCCAAGGGCATCGGCCCATATAATTGAGCAGATTGAGGCGGTGAAGAAGATTATGGAGGCCGGCTATGCATACGAAAGCAACGGCTCCATATACTTCGACGTGCAGAAGTATAACAGGGATCACCACTACGGCATCCTTTCGGGAAGGTCGCTGGACGACACGCTGGAAGGAACGCGCAGCCTTGACGGCCAGGGCGACAAGCGCGCTCCCTTCGATTTCGCTCTCTGGAAAAAGGCCGAACCGGAGCACATAATGCGCTGGCCTTCACCCTGGGGGGAAGGCTTCCCCGGCTGGCATCTCGAGTGCAGCGTGATGGGCGCCAAATATCTTGGCGAAGTGTTCGACATCCACGGCGGCGGCATGGACCTCATGTTCCCGCACCACGAGTGCGAAATCGCACAGAATGTTGCCTCCCGAGGCACCCAGGGCGTGCATTACTGGGTGCACAACAACATGATAACGATAAACGGCCAGAAGATGGGGAAGTCCCTTGGGAACTTCATAACCCTGCAGGACCTCTTTGCAAAGTACAGCCCCATGACCATCCGTTTCTTCATCCTCCAAGCCCATTACCGCAGCACGCTGGATTTCTCCGACGATGCCCTCGAGGCCGCCGGAAAGGGTTATCTGCGGCTGATGGCCGCATGGCGCGCGCTGGGAGATTGTCATTCCGCTCAGGGCGAGGAATCTGCAAGTGTATCGGCCATAAAAGAAGCCGTCCTTGACGCCTTGTGCGACGACCTTAACACCCCTATTGCCATGGCGCATCTGTTCGAGGCCGTGAAGCTCATCAACGCCGGAGGGTTTTCGGATGCCGACAAGGCCGCCTTGAAAGCCCTGTTCGATGACGTCGTTGGCGGCGTGCTTGGCCTCCGGGATGAGGAAGCCGGCGCCTCCGGCAAGGCCGAAAAGGCCCTCGATGGCGTCATGCAGCTTGTGCTGGAATCCCGCCGCAAGGCCCGCGAAGAGAAGAACTGGGCAGAGAGCGACCGCATCCGTGACCTTCTCGCAACTCTCGGCATAACCGTCAAAGACACAAAGGAGGGATCGACATGGAGCTTAAATTGATAAGCTGGAACGTAAACGGCCTCCGCGCCGTGGCGGGCAAGGGTTTTGCCGATGTCTTCACGTCCCTTGACGCAGACTTTTTCTGCCTCCAGGAAACAAAGATGCAGGCAGGTCAGCTGGACCTCGAGTTCCCGGGCTATGAGTCCTATTGGAATTATGCCGACAAGAAAGGTTACTCGGGCACGGCTGTTTACACTAAGCATACACCTCTCTCCGTTCGCTACGGCATGGGTATAGACGAGCACGATCACGAAGGCCGGCTCATCACGCTGGAGTATGACAAGTTCTTCCTCGTGTGCGCATACGTGCCCAATTCGCAGGATGGGCTGCGGCGTCTGGATTACCGCATGCGGTGGGAAGATGACATGCGCGGCTATCTTTCGGCCCTTCCAAAACCCGTCGTTTTCTGCGGAGACCTCAACGTCGCGCATGAAGAGATAGACCTTAAAAACCCTTCTACAAATCACTTCAATGCGGGTTTTACCGATGAGGAGCGGGGCAAGATGTCAGAGCTTCTGGGTGCCGGTTTCGTAGATACGTGGCGTTTTCAGCACCCTTCAGAGGTGAAATACTCCTGGTGGAGCTACCGCATGGCCGCCCGCGAGAGGAATGCAGGGTGGCGCATAGACTACTTCATTGTCTCGGAGGCTTTGGAGCCCGCCATCATCTCCACCGGAATCCACAACGAGATCTTCGGCTCAGACCACTGCCCCGTGGAGCTTGTGCTGGAGGTTTAATAAAAATTTTTATTAACTTTGCAGTCGCAAAAACCCGAACCTACATGCGTACTGCAATATATGGAGCCGGTTCCCTTGGAACCATACTTGGCGCATTCATTACACGCGCCGGAGAAAAAATAGACCTTATCAACCGCAACAAGGCCATTGTCGAGGCACTGAAAGACGACGGAGCCCGGGTAGTTGGTACAGTAGACTTCAACCAGGAGGTGAAAGTCCTTTTCCCTGAGGAGATGGAAGGGAAGTACGATATCGTCTTCCTCATGACAAAGCAGCAAGAAAACGCCAAAGTGGTAACCTTCCTAAAGGATTACCTTGCGCCCGACGGCGTTCTTGTGACATTCCAGAACGGCCTTCCGGAGCAGGGGATTGCCGATATTCTGGGCCCGGAGCACGTACTCGGCTGCACGGTCGCATGGGGAGCCACCATGCTCGAGCCGGGCATCGTGGAGCTTACGAGCTCTCCGGACAGCCTTACGTTCTCGCTTGGATCGATTGACTCTCATCGGCACAAATATTTCGATGACGTCAAACGACTCCTCGAGTTCATGGGCCCGGTAACGGTGGAAGAGAACTTCGTGGGAACGCGCTGGAGCAAGCTCCTCATCAATTCGGCCTTCTCCGGCATGAGCACAGTACTTGGATGCACCTTTGGAGAAGCGGCGGCAAACAAAGAGTCGCGCAGCATCGTCCTGTCGCTCATCAAAGAGTGCATAGACGTGTGTGCGGCAGCAGGCATCAAGATTGAGCCCGTGCAGGGTAAGGATGCGGTGAAGCTGCTGGACTACAATAACGCCTTCCGCCGTGCTATATCCATGTTCATCCTGCCCATAGCCATCAAGAAGCACGCCCACATCAAGGCCAGCATGCTTCAGGACATAGAGAAAGGCAAGAAGACCGAGGTGGACGCAATAAACGGCGCAATTGCCGCATTCGGCCGTAAGGTTGGCCGCCCCGCACCTCTAAACGAGAAAGTCACGTCCATCATTCACAGAATTGAGGCAGGCAATCTCGAACCCTCCTGGGACAACCTCAAACTGTTCTGATTGTTTTCTACTTCGGTATAGTCGACTGGAGCCGAAACGCCTGTGTCACAATGAGTTACGTAAAAGTCCCTGCCCCAAACGGAGCAGGGAGAAAACGTCAACTTATTGATAATAAGGAGCTTACGCACCAGTCGGGGCAGGGAAAAACCGACCTGCCGCAGGGGACCTGCCGCACAGCGAGACACGACCTGCCGCGGCACCAAACTATTTTGCCAGACTTATTGCTCCAAACACTCCAAGCGAGGCGGCAAGCATGATGGCGCCGGCGAGGAGTACGCCCAAAAGGATGTAAAGGACGCTCTTCTTGAAATCCATGTTGAGGATACTGGCGGCAAGGGTGCCTGTCCAGGCGCCGGTGCCGGGGACGGGGATGCCTACAAAGAGCAGGAGGGCCCAGTAGAGCCCGTGGCCGGCCTTGGCCTCGAGTTTGTGGCCGCCCTTCTCGCCCTTTTCAAGGCACCAAGTGAAGAAGCCGCCTATGTATTTCTTGTCCTTGCCCCACTCCAGGACGCGCCGGGCGAAAAGAAAAATAATGGGCACCGGCAGCATGTTCCCGATCACGGAAATGATAATGGAAGGAACTATGGGCAGCCCCATGCCCACGGCTACCGGTATGGCTCCGCGAAGCTCTATCAGCGGAACCATGGAGATGAGGAATATCCAGAGGTATTTTTTCATCAGGCAGGCGTGTTGGCGGCAATGAGGGCGCGAATCTCTTCCTTGGCATCCCTCCAGCGGGGGATGTCTATCTTCGTGCCGATAACTTCCACCACCTTTGCGGCAATGATGGAGCCAATCTCACCGCAGACCTTGAGCGGCATCCCCAGCGAGTGTGCGTAGAGGAAACCTGCGGCGTACGTGTCTCCGGCGCCGGTTGCGTCCACAGGGTTGGCGGGGGCTGGCTCGATAAAGTGGTACTCGTCTCCGCTGCGAACCATTGAGCCGGCCTTTCCAACCTTGACAACTGCAATCTTGCAGTGGCGGGAAAGCTCCACCAGGGCCTCCTGCGGCTCCATTTTGGTATATGCCTTCGCCTCCGTTTCGTTGGCAAAAACAATGTCCACGTAATTCTCTACAAGGTTGTGGAAGAATGCGTCGTTGGATTCCACAACATTGTAGGAAGCCATATCTATGGATATGATGCACCCCGCTTCCTTTGCAAGGCGCGCGGCCTTGGAGATGAGCTCCTGGTTCTGCACCAGATAACCTTCGATGTGGAAATAGTCGTAGCCTTGGAACTGCCCGGCCGAAAGGTCGTCGGGACCAAGCTCCAGGGTTGCGCCCATATAATCGGCAAAAGTGCGCTCCGCATTTGCTCCCGTTATGAAAACCATGCAGCGGCCGCTGGATTTTTCGCTGTAGAGCATCTGCGCCTTTACGCCAAACTGTTCCATCGTGCTCTTGAAGAGGTTTCCGAGGTCGTCATTGCCTATCTTCCCGAGGAAGGCCGACGGCATCCCGAAAATGGATGTGCAGGTGATGGTGTTTGCGGCGCTGCCGCCGGGGACATACTTTACCCCGTACTGCTTGAGCTCTTCCCAGATGCGGTCTCCCGTTTCCATGTCAACGTGCTGCATGCTTCCAAGCGGGAGGTGGAACTTCTTGAGAAGGCTGTCATCCGGAAGGACGGCAAGTATGTCTGTAAGGGCATTGCCTATGGCAAGTATGGATTTCATAAGAGAGGAATTATCGGCTTACAAATTTAACCAATTTTTCATTAACTTTGCGTCTCTATGGACAAGAGGACTAAAAATATTCTTACATCCCTTTTCTGGGTGGCGGTTGCCGCAGTGCTTTTGTATTTCTGCTTCAGGAGCATAGACTGGAAGGAGTTCGGGGAAGCCCTCTCCCTTTGCCGATGGGAATACGTCATCCTTTCCATGCTTCTGGGCGTCGCGGTGCTCTACGTGCGCGGCCTGCGCTGGAGGATGCTCTTCCTCCCGTTCGACCGTTCCATTTCCGCCGTAACGTGCTTCAACGCATACAATATAGGCATGGTGACCAACCTTGCCGTTCCGCGTGCCGGGGAACTCATAAAGCTTGCATACATTGTCAAACGCTCAGGGAAGGATGCCGAAGGAAAGCACCTTGTCACATTTGACAAGGCCCTCGGAACCGTCCTCGTGGAGCGCCTCTTCGATGCGGTTACGCTCATAGTGCTTGTGGCCGTCCTGTTTTTTGTGGAGCGGGACGTGTTTAGCGGCTACCTCTCGGGTAGTTTTACGGGATTCGGAAGCAGGACTCTGTGGTGGCTTGCAGGTGCCGCGGCAGTGCTGCTCCTTGCATTCCTGTATCTTTCTTACCGCCTCAGGGACCGCGGAGGAATATGGGGCAAGACGTGGGAGTTCCTGAAGGGCATATGGAAAGGCTTCGTCTCTTTCAAAGACATGGACAAACCCTGGCTCTTTGTCCTCTACACTATCGCCATCTGGGCTATATACTGGATAATGAGCGCCGCCATTCTCTGGGCTTTGCAGGACATAGAGGCCTTCAGCGGCCTCACGCTCATTGACGCGTTCCTGCTCATGGTGGCCGGAAGCATGAGTTCGGTCATCCCCGTTCCAGGCGGCTTCGGCGCCTACCACGGAGTTGTTTCCGGCATTCTTCAGGGCATCTGGAACGTCCCCATGGGCACGGGCATGATATACGCCACGCTAAACCATGAATCCCAGGTACTTACGCAGGCTCTCTGCGGCCTTGTCTCATACATTCACGAAAGCTTTGTAAGGAAATGAAATTCGCTCTCATCGGCCATCCCGTAGCAGGTTCCCTGAGCCCCGCCCTTTTTGCCGCGGCATACGGCGGAAGGCATACGTACGACCTTGTAGACCGGGAAAATTTTGCCGATGCATGGCAGGTTTTCCTCAATGAATACGACGGAATAAACGTCACCGCTCCCTTCAAGACGGACGCGTTTGCGAAGGCCGCACTCTATTCACCGGAAGCCATGGAAAGCGGAGCGGTGAACCTTGTCGTGAAGACAAAGCTTGGTCTGCTGGGCCACAATGCAGACGTTGACGGCGTCATACGTGCCGTACGCGAGGCCCATGTGACGCCGGGCGATGCGCTGGTGGTCGGGACCGGAGGAGCGGCGCGCGCCGCCCTGGTGGGTGCCCGGAGGCTTGGCTTCAATCTACTTGTAACGGGCCGGTCATCAGAAAAAGTTGACGCCCTGGCGCAAAAATTCGGCGCTGCAGGCCTTTCTTTTGCCGATTGTGCGGCGCTCCGGCCCGCCCTTGTAATTTATACGATTCCGGGCGGCGTTCCCGTGCCGGAAGGCCTGAATTTTGCAGAATCGGCAGTGCTGGAGGCAAACTACAGGAATCCTTCCCTGGAGGCCGTTCCCTGCAAAAAATACATTACCGGAAAGCGCTGGCTGTTATGGCAGGCGGCCACCGGATACGAGTTCTTCACAAGGGAGGAACCGGATATCAATAAACTTTTTAACGCTATATAATCATGTCACTCAACAAAGTAATGCTAATCGGTAACGTTGGAAACGACCCTGAAGTACGTTACCTCGAAAACAATCCCCAGAATCCCCAGAACAATGCAAAGGTGGCATCCTTTCGCCTTGCTACTACAGAACGCTACCGTGACCGCAGCGGCGAGCTGCGCGAAAATACCGAGTGGCATAATGTAGTGGTATGGCGCAGCCAGGCCGACGTGGTGGATAAATTCGTCCACAAGGGCTCCCAGATATATGTGGAGGGAAAGCTCCGCACCCGCCAGTGGACAGACCAGACAGGTAACAAGCGCTACACGACGGAGGTTGTTGCCGATTCTGTCCAGCTCCTTGGCAAGCGCCAGGACGGCGGGGAGCAGCAGAGCGGCTATCAGGGTGGTTATCAGGGTGGCTACGCTCCTGCACAACAGCCCGCGGCTCAGCAGCCGTCGGCCATGCCGGCCGGCTTCCAGCCTCAGCAGGCTCCACAGCCCCAGGCCCCGGTTTCTCCGGCCTATCAGGGACCGCTTCCCGCGGCTGAACCCACCGATGACCTGCCCTTCTAGGCCTTGTAACGGGATTTTTTCGTATATTTGTGGGTTAATATAATAGCTCATTTATGGCATACGCAGATTTCAACGAACAGGAGATAGGGAGAAGGGAATCGCTCGGAAAGCTCAAAGAACTGGGAATCAACCCATACCCGGCGCCGCAGTACCCCGTGAATACAACTACGGCAGAGATTGCCGCCGGCTTTGTCCCGGAGGAAGGCAATTTCCAGGATGTGTGCATCGCCGGCCGCATCATGAGCCGGCGCATAATGGGAGCGGCTTCGTTCATGGAGCTGCAGGACCATGCCGGCCGCATCCAGGTGTATGTGAAGCGCGACGAGATTTGCCCCGGTGAAGATAAGACCATGTACAACACTGTGTTCAAGAAGCTTCTTGACATTGGCGACATCGTGGGCATAAAGGGTTTTGCATTCTTTACCCAGACCGGCCAGCTGTCCGTCCACGCGAAGGAGCTCACCGTACTGTCAAAGTCCCTCCGCGTCCTTCCCATAGTTAAGACGGATGCCGACGGCACCGTCCACGACAGCTTTGAGGACCCGGAGCTTCGCTACCGTCAGAGGTATGTAGACCTCATCGTGAATCCCCAGGTTAAAGAAACGTTCGTCAAGCGTGCCAAGATAATTTCCACAATGCGCAGTTACTTTGACAGGGCTGGTTGCCTTGAGGTGGAAACGCCCATCCTTCAGCCCATTCCGGGCGGGGCAACTGCGCGTCCCTTCATTACGCACCACAATGCGCTGGACGTAGATATGTACATGCGCATTGCCAACGAACTGTACCTCAAGCGCCTCATAGTGGGCGGTTTTCAGGGCGTATATGAGTTTGCCAAGGACTTCCGCAACGAGGGCATGGACAAAACCCATAATCCGGAGTTCACATGCGTAGAGCTTTATGCCGCCTACAAGGACTACTTCTGGATGATGGATTTCATCGAAAAGATGCTTGAGGAGGTTGCCGAGGCTACAGGCGGGCTTGAGAAGGAGATTATGGGCCACAAGATATCATTCAAGGGCCCGTACCGCCGCCTTCCCATCCTGGATGCAATAAAGGAGTATGCAGGCGTTGACGTGAAAGGTATGGACGAAGCCGCCCTCCGTGATACCTGCAGGAAGCTCGGCGTGGAAGTGACTCCGGAAATGGGCGTAGGAAAGCTCATTGACGCCATATTCGGCGAGTTCTGCGAGAAGAACCTGATCCAGCCCACATTCGTCATAGATTATCCCGTGGAGATGAGCCCCCTCACCAAGCGCTGCCGATATGACGATACGCTCACGGAGCGTTTCGAGCTCTTCGTGTGCGGAAAGGAACTTGCCAACGCCTATTCAGAGCTCAACGACCCCGTGGACCAGCTTGCGCGCTTCGAAGAGCAGGCGGCCCTCAAGAGCAAGGGAGACGACGAAGCCATGTACATAGACTACGACTTCGTGCGCGCCCTCGAGTACGGCATGCCGCCAACCTCCGGCGTGGGAATGGGTATAGACCGCCTCACCATGTTCATGACGGGCGCGGAGACCATCCAGGACGTGCTTTTCTTCCCCACCATGAGGCCCGAGAAGTTCTAGCGTGGAAACCATTACATCGGCACAGAATCCCAAGATCAAGAATCTGCTCCTCCTGCAGGAAAAATCCCGTGCAAGGAAGGAGCAGGGTCTTTTTGTAGTGGAAGGTCGGCGTGAGCTGCAGCACTGCATAGAAGGCGGATACCATGTAAAAACCGTCTTTATCTGCCCTGCAATTGCAGGGGATGATGCGCTTCCTGCCGTATCCACCGCAATCATTTCCATTCCGCTACAGTTGTACCGTAAGGTGGCGTATCGGGACTCCACGGAGGGCATTATTGCCGAGGTGGAGTGTAAGCCTCTGTCCCTTGGTGACTTGAGGCTGCCGGAGAATCCGCTCATAGTGGTTCTGGAGGCGGTGGAAAAGCCCGGAAACCTTGGCGCGGTGCTTCGCAGCGCCGATGCTGCAGGGGCCGATGCCGTCATTGTGTGCGACCCCCTTACAGACCTTTACAATCCCAATTTAATAAGAGCGTCCATAGGTGCCGTATTCACGGTCCCTACCGTGGCATGCCCGTCGGCGGAAGCGATAGATTTCCTTCAAAACAAGGGAATTCAGATACTTACGGCGCAGCTGCAGGACTCTTCGCCCTATTACGACGTGGACATGCGGAGCGGCACTGCGATAGTGATGGGCACGGAGTCCACCGGCCTTACCGAGCAGTGGCGGGAGGCAGCATCGGCTCATATAAGGATTCCCATGCAGGGAAGGCTGGACAGTCTCAACGTGTCCGTATCGGCCTCAATCCTGCTGTACGAGGCCGTAAGGCAGAGAAACAACGTTTAATACAGCATACAGATGAAAAAATATTTTCTTCCGCTCATCTTAGCCCTGGTATCGGCATGTGCACCCAAGGCTGTTACCATCGACAATTCCGTAAACGAAATGAAAAGCCCCGGCGGGGTGCTCCAGCTCAAGGTGGGGCTCTCTTCACAGGGAGCGCCCGTCTATTCCCTTTCCAAGGGGGAAACGGCTGTCGTAAAGCCCTCCAGGCTTGGTTTCGAGCTTATGGAAGAGGACAATCTTACCGAAGGATTCAGCGTTGCCGGAACCGAGACTTCGTCTTTCGACGAAACCTGGGAGCCGGTGTGGGGCGAGGA
>FLNZ01003265.1_pt1 | contig 14969 bp, 5 predicted proteins | sample 1140391 | NCBI WGS metagenome assembly FLNZ01 (sample SAMEA3878171, study PRJEB12797) | bioreactor metagenome | biome: Moose rumen | place: Sweden | collected 2011-10
AGTGACAGGGGGGCTTGGTAATGCTCTGAAACTCTGAACCTGCTGATTCAAAAACTATTTCAGAATGGGAAATCAGGTTTAGCGGACAGTAATAATAGAGAAGAAGGACAGAGAGTTTACCACAGAGGGTGGTATTCGCGAGCGCATGACGGCTGCCCGGCTTGGGCAGCGGGAGACGCAGAAAGAGATTATTGCGAGACAGGCCAAGGAGATAGAGGAACTGAAGCGGGAGAACGCCCGACTAAGGGCTTTGTTGGGAGGGGAATAGGCTGGAGTTTCTGGGAAATAGAAGGCGAGGCATCCGTGTGGGTGCCTCGCCTTCGTTATGGATGGGAAGTTGCTTATGCTTCTTCCGACCAATCTTCTTGCGTCTTGCGGACGTAACTCTTGTAGCGGAGTTGAGCCATGCGCTGGGCCTCGGCGAAGAGTTCCTCGGCCTCGTCGGGGTAGGCTTTCTTGACGCTGAGGTAGCGGACCTCGCCCATGAGGAAGTCGTGGAACTTATCCCAATCGGGCTCCTTGGAATCGAGCGAGAACGGATTCTTGCCTTCCTCGGCAAGAGCGGGATTGTAGCGCCAGAGGTGCCAGTAGCCGCACTCGACAGCCTTCTTCTCCTCGGCCTGGCTCTTACCCATACCTCCCTTGGCCTTCAGACCGTGGTTGATACAGGGAGCGTAGGCGATGACGATGCTGGGGCCATGCCAAGCCTCTGCCTCACGGATGGCCTTGAGGCACTGGCTGTGGTCGGCACCCATGGCAATCTGAGCCACATAGACGTAGCCGTATGTGGTGGCAATCATGCCGAGATCCTTCTTGCGGATACGCTTGCCCTGGGCAGCGAACTGAGCAATGGCACCAAGCGGCGTAGCCTTGGAAGCCTGACCACCCGTGTTGGAGTAAACCTCGGTGTCGAGCACGAGGATATTGACATCCTCGCCCGTAGCAATAACGTGGTCGAGACCACCGTAACCGATGTCGTAGGAGGCACCGTCACCACCGATAATCCACTGAGACCTCTTGACCAAGTAATGGTCGAGCACAGAGAGCTCAGAGAAGACGGAGGACGCAGAGGATTTTGCTCCTTCGGCGATAAGTTCGCGAAGACGAGGTGCTATTTCCTTTGTCTTATCAGCATCTTCACAATTAGCGATCCATTCTGCAGCCAATTCCTTAAACTCTGTGTGCTCTGTCTGCTCTGTGGCCTCAGTGAGGAGTTTTGCCACGCGCTCCTTCATCTTCTTGTTACCGAGGGCCATGCCGAGACCGAATTCGCAGAAGTCCTCGAACAGGGAGTTGTTGAAGCACGGCCCCTGACCCTTATCGTTCTTGGTGTAAGGCGTAGAGGGGATGGAAGCGGAATAGATGCTGGAGCAACCCGTGGCGTTGGCAATCATCTGACGGTCGCCGAAGAGTTGGCTAAGCAACTTGACGTAGGGCGTCTCGCCGCAACCGGCACAAGCACCCGAGAACTCGAACAGAGGCTTGGCGAACTGGCTGTTCTTCACGCTCTGCTTGATATCCACGAGGTCTTGCTTCGAGGGCACCTTCACCAGTTTGTCCCAATCCTGCGCCATCTTCTTCATGTCGGCAGCATCGGGGTTGAAGGGAACCATCGTCAGGGCCTTGCCCAACTTCGGGTTGCCCGGGCAGATGTCGGCGCAGTTGCCACAACCCAGACAGTCGAGCACGCTGGGTTCGATGACGAAGTGCATGCCCTTCATGGCAGCGGGAGCCTTCATCTCTAAAGTTGAAAGTTCAGAGTCGAAAGTTGAAAGTTCTTCATCTGTCAATACGAACGGACGGATGGCAGCGTGCGGACAGATGTAGGCACACTGGTTACACTGGATGCAGTTCTCCTTGGTCCAAACGGGCACGAAGGCTTCCACACCGCGCTTCTCGTATGCAGCAGTACCAATCTCCCATGAGCCGTCGGCTGTGCCGTGCTTGGCAAAGTCGCTGACCTTCAGCAGGTCGCCGGCCTGGGCGTTGATGGGGCGAACCAGTTCCTTCACGAAGGCGGGAGCGTTGTCCTGCTTCTCCTCGTCGGCGGGCAGGTTAGCCCACTCGGGCTTCACGGCCAGTTGCACGTACTCGCCACCACGGTCGATGGCAGCATAGTTCTTATCCACCACGTCCTGACCCTTGGCACCGTAGGACTTCAGGGCGGCAGCCTTCATCTTCTCGACGGCCAGTTCAACGGGAATCACCTCGGTGATGCGGAAGAAGGCCGACTGCAGGATGGTGTTCGTGCGGTTGCCGAGACCAATCTCCTGGGCAATCTTCGTAGCGTTGATGGTATAGACGGTGATGTTGTTCTCGGCGAAATACTTCTTTACCTTGTTCGGCATGAACTTCTCCAGTTCGTCGGCATCGAAGATGGTGTTCAGCAGGAACTGACCGTTCTTCTGCAAGCCGCGCGTCACGTCGTACATGTGGAGGTAAGCCTGCACGTGGCAAGCCACGAAGTTAGGCGTCGTTACCAAGTAGGTAGAGCGGATGGGCGTGTCGCCGAAGCGCAGGTGAGAGCAGGTGAAGCCGCCCGACTTCTTCGAGTCATAAGAGAAGTAAGCCTGGCAGTACTTGTTGGTGTTGTCACCGATAATCTTCACCGAGTTCTTGTTGGCACCTACGGTACCGTCGGCACCGAGGCCGTAGAACTTAGCCTGGAAGGTACCCTTGCCACCGAGCGGCATTTCGGGAACTTCGGGCAGAGAGGTGAAGGTCACGTCATCCACGATACCGATGGTGAAGTGGTTCTTCGGCTCGGGCATGGCGAGGTTGTTGAACACCGAGATAATCTGAGCGGGAGTCGTGTCGTGACTGCCGAGACCGTAGCGGCCACCCACGATGAGGGGACGGTTCTCCACATCGTAGTACGCATCCTTCACGTCGAGGTACAGCGGTTCGCCGTTGGCACCGGGCTCCTTCGTGCGGTCGAGCACGGCGATGCGCTTCACGGTCTTGGGCACGCTCTGCAGCAGGTGCTTCACCGAGAACGGGCGATAGAGATGTACGCTGATCATACCCACCTTCTGGCCGTTGGCGTTCAGGTAGTCGATGGCCTCGCGGGCAGCATCGGTGGCCGAACCCATGAGGATAATCATGCGGTCGGCATCCTCTGCACCGTAGTACGAGAAGAGGTGATACTCGCGACCCGTAATCTTCGAGATTTCGCCCAGATACTTCTCCACTACTTCAGGTACACTGTCGTAGTAGGGGTTGCAAGCCTCGCGGTGGGTGAAGAACGTCTCGGGGTTCTCTGCCGTACCACGGGTGATGGGGCGTTCGGGCGACATGGCGCGGTCGCGGAAGCGCTGGATGTACTCTTCCTTCACCAGCGGGCGGATGTCCTCCTGATCCATGAGTTCAATCTTGTGATACTCGTGGCTGGTGCGGAAGCCGTCGAAGAAGTTCACGAAGGGCACGCAGGTCTCCAGCGATGCCAAGTGAGCCACGGCGGTGAGGTCCATAACCTCCTGCACGGAGCCTTCGCACAGCATGGCGAAACCCGTCTGGCGGCAAGCCATCACGTCCTGATGGTCGCCGAAGATACACAGTGCGTGGCTGGCCAGGGTGCGGGCGCTGACATCGAAGACGCAGGGGATGAGTTCACCGGCAATCTTGTACATGTTGGGAATCATCAGCAACAGACCTTGGGAGGCGGTGAACGTGGTGGTCAGGGCACCGGCCTGCAGCGAACCGTGGACGGCACCTGCGGCACCGGCCTCCGACTGCATTTCCTGCACACTTACGGTCTGTCCCCACAGGTTCTTCCTGCCACGGGCAGCCCACTCATCGACGTGCTCGGCCATGGGCGATGACGGGGTGATGGGGTAGATAGCGGCTACCTCCGAGAACATGTAACTCACGTGAGCCGCAGCCTCGTTACCATCACAGGTGATAAATTTCTTTTCTTTTGCCATAATACATTTTGGGGTTTTATGTTATAGTGTTAATGTCTTTAGGGTCTTTAGGGGCTTTAAGGACTTTAAGGACTTTAAGGTCTTTAAGGTCTTTAAGGTCAATACAGGAAGCCGAACAACCACAAGGGTATCTGGCGGTCATAGCCCCGACGGATGCCGTCAACGGCATAGTGCAGTCCAACCAGTTGGCGGCGCGGCGTTTCGTCCGTCAGACGGAAACGATACTTACAATCCACCACAAAGTCACAGGTCTTATCGCCAAAGTTCACGATGTGACGACCCCAAAGTTGGTTTTGGAAGAAGCATCCCCGTGCCTCATCGTCGCTGACCTGCCCTGGCAAGATGGCATGCATCAGGTTCGGATTGTGCATCATTACGCGCACGGGCTTCTTGGGTGCGGTCTCACCCAGTCGATAAAGTACATTCACAAGACGCGAATCGGCCAGATATTTGATATAGTTGGTCACCGTGGCACGGCTGACCCCTATGTCCGTGGCCAGTTGGCTTACATTGGGAGCCTGCTGACGATTGATGGCAAGCAAGTAGAGCAGTTGCTTAATGCGTGCCAGATATTTCACTTCGATTTGCTGAATGAGCAATACATCCACCTCTATCATCATGTTCATGGTCTTGATGAGGTTCTCCGAGAAATTACGTTCTTCAAGGAAGAAGGGATAATAACCATGATGGAGATAGGCCTGGAAGTGCTCGACTGGGTCGCACATACGACACACCTCAGCGGTGATGCGAGTATGTTCGCTGATGATTTCGTCCAGCGAATGGGGCTTCAAGCGCAGATTAAGCTTGAGGTTCAGATATTCGCGGAACGAGAAGCCGCGCAGGTTGTAACTGGCAACGAGTCCGTTCAATTCTTCGTTTTCCTCCTTCAGTCGCATCACGCTGGAGCCCGTAAACACAATACGCAGTTGGGGCAAGTTTTCATAGCACAGGCGCAACTCGTGACTCCAGTCAGGCACTTTGAACACTTGGTCGATGAGCAACACGCGACCGCCCTGTTCACAGAACTCTTTTGCAAACTCCGACAAGCGACAGCCATGGAAATAAAAGCTGTTCATGTTGATGTAGAGACACTTGCGGTCGGTGGACTCAAAATTTTCCTTGGCATACTGCAACAGAAAACTCGTCTTACCCACGCCACGGCTACCCTTGATGCCGATGAGCCTATGTTTCCAATCAATCTCATCCATCAAGGTTCGGCGCACAGGCGCATAAAGGTGTTCAACTAAGTAGGTGTGAGTTCGGAAGAATGATTCCATAGTTACCAATATAATTTTGGGGCAAAGATACAAATAAAAATTGAAAAAAGAAAGTTGGAAGTTGAAAAAATTGCAAAGTCGGCTTTGCATTCCCCCTTATTTCGCCACCGACTTTCATCTCTTTACCATACCTCCTTACAGCCATCCAGCCTGTTTATACCACGCCACGCTGCGGCGCACGCCCTCGGGAAGCATTACCTGAGGCTCATAGTTCAGGTCGCGACGGGCAGGCTCTATGTCGCACTGCCAGTTGCGCTGACTGAGAATGTGGTATTTGTCGAGGTTGAGGGTGGTCAGTTTCTTCAGCCAACCCGCCACAGTGCCACTGACGGCACACACCAACCACAGGAACCACAGCGGTGCCTTGATGTGCAACACCCACGGATTGCCCAGTTCCTGCTGCAGCAAGTCGCTGAATGCACGACTATTGTACACCTGACCATCGCTCAGGAAATAGCCTTTTCCCAAGGCTTCGGACGCATCCAAAGCCTTATAGACGGCCTGGACGACATCATCGACATACACAAAGGTAATGTCTTGTGGCTTATAGCCCACCGCAAAATCCACATGCTGCTTGATGCTTTTTGCCATGATGTAATAGTCGCGTTCGCGAGGACCATAGACACCTGTCGGCCGAAGGATGACGTAAGGGAAACCACCCTCCTCACGGACCAGTCCGACCTCCCCTTTCAGTTCCTCCAAGAACTGCTCAGCCTGCCACTTGCTCTCGCCGTATGCCGTATTGGGCACGGGGGTGTCGGTATCCAGAATAGGCTGATAGGGATAGGGAGTTTCGCGAATGGCACCAAAGATGCTGAGCGACGAGACGAAGACAAAGCGCTGGGGCACCATGCCCTCTGCCATTAGGGCGCGCACCAGATTCTTCGTGCCTTCGGTGTTCGTGCGGAAAAATCCCTCACGTTTCAGGCTCTTCGTAGCACCTGCTGCATGCACCACATAGTCCCAGCCTCGGTTGCCCATCTGTTGTTTATACTGGCGCAACTGGCCTCTCAGCCTTTCGTAATCGCCAAGATCCAGTTGGGCAAACTTCAGTTTGTCGTCCTTCAGGTACTGGCTACTGCTGGTACTGCGCATTCCTGCCCACACCTCGTAGCCCTTCTCCAATCCCTTACTGCATATAAAACTGCCGATGAAGCCCGAGGCTCCTGTCACGAGAACGTTGATCATGTGATTTTAGGCTATGCCATCTTTCTGTAAATACCCCTTACAAAATTTCTAATACCCTTCCAATCGGGCCTTCCTTCATCATCACACGGAAGTAGTACCACTGTTTCATTCATCTTATCCAACGTCCATTTATCAAGAAATTGATACCTCACACCCTCCTTGCGAAAAAGAGAAACAAAGAACAATGCTATATATTTGTCCATTTTAAACTTAGGGTAAAAAACATTCACATCATCCGAAGCCCAAAACTCTTCTTCTTGATAAAAAGCCGAACCGATAGATCCATTATAACATACCGTAATTGTATTAGCAGAATGAATGTGTTCTTTATTCGAGATATGAGCAGTAATTCCATTGTTAAAGGCTGAGGCTCCCACATAATTGATGGACCCTTCTTTCATATCTGCTTTTGTCAGACGTTCTCCCTTTTCTATTCTGAACAAGTCTTTATATAAAAACGACTTCCATGTAGTGGTATCTATGCTTTCTGTATTTTTTCTGATGGAAACAAGTTTTTTATACTCTTCAGGGATTTCATCGCTGTAAAGTACCATATTCAATACCCTTTCCTTGAAAACACGCTCATCTATACCTTTTTTATACAAAATATAGTGCAATACACTTCGTACAAAATCTGCCTGTGTTATTTTTATAGGCGGCACATGCTCATGATAGCGAACACTACCTTGAGGGTCTATCCACTGGATGCTATCATCACCGCTTTGTTTTCGAATTATGTCCATCCAATAATCTTCTATATCCCCCCAGCGTTTTTTTACATCTTGCCGTCCCTGATTCTTAACCGTTTCCAAACCGTCATCCTCAATATAGCAGGCAAAAATGCTTTTCCCATTTTGTGGAACCCCTGCCGTAAAAACAAAAACCGAGGTTGTCATGCTAACACTCTGGAATGTATCCTTCGGCAACTTTATAATCTTTTCAAGACGATTCCGCCTTAGTATCTTTTTCGTTATCGAAGGATTCTTTTCCAGTTTGTTATCAGGTAAGATAAAAGCACATTGCGTTTCAATATCCACACTATTCAATACATTCTGAACAATTTCAAGGCATCCGTATTTATTCTCAAACGGAGGATTCATAAGGACTTTTGAGATGGGGTGTGACTGAATCCAGCGAGAAGCCTCTGCAGAACGGCTGTCGAGTAAAGCCAAGTTGGTTTTACCATCTTTGTGTATCAGCATATTGGCACATGCCAAGGCGTATATTTCCCTGTCAAATTCAATACCATATAGCTGGCTATCCTTGATTTCCCGTGCATGAGTCGTTCTAATTCCACCAGATTCCTTTATCATATTGCACATTGCTTTAACCAAGAAAGCACCAGACCCACAAGCAGCATCAAGTACCACAGAGTTTTTATCCACGTTTATTAAACGGTACATCAAGGACGTAATATGGTCTGGTGTGAAGACCTGCCCCTGCTCCGACTTGCCTTTATAACGTGTAAACTCATTGAAGAATATGGCCATGACATCTTCACCGTTCCAAAAATCAGAGTTTAAATGGTCAGAAATTTTAGCTACATTATCAATAAAACCGTCTATAGACTCCTGACGAGGAATTGTGTTTATTTGTATGTTCGAATAAATATCTATCAATGTCTGCAACTTTGCATTTTTTTCCAAATCCTCTTGTAACGAAGCCTCTAATGTAGTTCTTATAGAAGTATGGAACACACTCCATTTCATGCCATGTATTAACATAGCACCATACCTCTTGGCCACAAGCGTACATGAGGTGAATATCATACGATGGTAAAGATTCTTAATTCCAAACTCAAAATGCAAAGCATCGTTTATTTTCTTTGTCAGTAAGAATATTACCTTCTTATCAATACTATTTTGCTGAAATAAACTTAGATACGCCTCTTTGTTCAGCAAAGTATTTGCAACCTCAATTTTCTCACCATCCTTAAAAACCTCTACTTCGTCAAGGTTATACAAAATTCCTATTACATGAGAATATTGTTTCCTGCATATATCACAATTCTTCTTTAATTCCTGACGGTCTTTTTCCGTTAAGATATGATTCTCTGCCTTAACTTCCAATATTAAAGCTGGGAAGCTCTTCTCATTAGGAAGATACCAGCCATCTGGCTTATCTAAGAAACCCTTAAAGCCCAACTGGTTAAAAGTTGTTATCTGCCCGACACCTGCTCTGGCAGTTTCCGTATCTTCCAGAGACAAAATAACTTTTGCCTTATCCCGTACCTGGTCCTCCGTAAAAAAAGCCTTCTGCCTCATGCTCAAATATGTTTATTAAACTTCTATGTCGCAAATATACAAAATTATCTGCAAACATAACTCATCATTTTGGATTTTTTTATATCTTTGCACATTATACAAACACTTAATCTACGACTATGGCTAAAAGTAAAGGCAAAGGTGCCAAGCGCATCACACGCAAGCAAATGGTGGCCATTCTGGAGGGGCTCTTCCAAGGACATCCCACACAACGCTATGAACTGAAGGAGATATTCCGCACACTGAACCTCACGACTCATCCCGCAAAGATGCTTTGCATGGATGTCTTGGAAGTGATGCTCGCCGACGATTTTCTGACGGAGAAACCTCGCTACACTTATGGACTGAAGCAGCAAAGCCAGACGCTGGAAGGCACCTTCCAGCGCAAGGCCAATGGCAAAAACACCTTCCTGCCCGACGAAGGCGGGCAACCGATACTGGTGGCAGAGCGCAATTCGCTGCATGCCATGGAGGGTGACCGCGTGCGCGCTACGCTGATGGCACGCCGTCGCAACCATGTGCGCGAGGCCATGGTCACACAAATACTGAAACGTGCCGACCGTCAGTACGTAGGACGTCTGCAAGTGCACCGCGACCTGGCATATCTCATCACCGAGGATCGCACTTTGGCCAACGACATACTCATTCCGCGTCGCAACCTGCGCGGAGCAAAAGACGGCGACAAGGTCATTGTAAAGATTGAGGAATGGCCTGCCAACGCCAAGAACCCCATCGGCAAGGTGGCAGAGGTGCTGGGACATTCGGGCGAGAACGAGACCGAGATGCATGCCATCCTGGCCGAGTTCGGCCTGCCCTATCGCTATCCGCAACAGGTGGAGGACGCTGCCAACCGCATCCCCGACCAGATACCCGAGGAGGAAATCCACCGGCGCGAGGACATGCGCGACGTAATGACCTTCACCATCGACCCGCGCGATGCCAAGGACTTCGACGATGCCCTGTCCATCCGCAAAATGGCAAATGGGAAATCGTCAAACGGCAAATTGTATGAGGTGGGCGTACACATAGCCGACGTATCGCACTATGTAGAGGAAGGCGGCATCATCGACCGAGAGGCACAAAAGCGCGGCACGAGCGTCTATCTCGTTGACCGCACCATCCCCATGCTGCCCGAGCGTCTGTGCAACAACGTCTGCTCCCTGCGCCCCAATGAGGACAAACTTACCTACAGCGTCATATTCCTCATGGACGAGCAAGCCAATGTCAAGGACTGGCATCTGGCCAAGACCGTCATCCGTTCCAACCGACGTTTCATCTACGAAGAGGTGCAGCAAGTGCTGGAAGCCCATGGAGAAGCCAGCCCCGAGGACTATATGAACCCGGGCGACCACGTGGTCCCAGAGCGGCCTGAGTATGAACCTGCCGAGCACTTCTCCGAGGAACTCATCACCCTCAACCGCATGGCTAAGGAACTGCGCAAGCGACGTTTCCAGACAGGAGCCGTCGATTTCGACCGCGCCGAAACGCGCTTCGAGATAGACGAGAAGGGGAAACCGCTGAGTGTGTACTTCAAGGTGGCGAAGGATGCCAACAAACTCGTCGAGGAATTCATGCTCCTGGCCAACCGCACCGTGGCCGAAAGCATCGGCAAGCAGGGCAAGAGCGGAAAGCAAATGGTAAATGGCAAATCCGTAAATGGCAAATCTCAGAAGGTGTTTGTCTATCGAATCCATGAGCAACCCGACCAAAACAAACTCATCAACCTATCGGAGTTCGTCGTAAAATTCGGTTTGCGACTGAAACCCACGGGGACAAACCTTGCCGTAAGCCAGAGCATCAACAAGATGCTCCACGAAGCGAAAAGCACGAAAGCCAGCAACCTGATAGAGATGGTCACCCTACGCGCCATGATGAAAGCCAAGTACAGCACCGAGAACATCGGTCACTACGGACTGGCCTTCGACTACTACACCCACTTCACCAGCCCCATACGCCGCTATCCCGACCTCATGGTTCACCGCCTACTCTTCCGCTATGCCGAGGGCGGGCGCAGCGTAATGAAGAGCAAGTTCGAGGAACTCTGCGAGCACGCCAGTTCCATGGAACAGACTGCCGCACTGGCAGAACGCGCCAGCATCAAGTACAAGGAAGTGGAATTCATGCAGGAACGGCTCGGACAAGAGTTCGAAGGCACCATATCTGGTGTCGCCGAGTACGGGCTTTATGTGGAAATAAACGAGAACAAGTGCGAAGGATTCGTCCCACTTCGCGACCTCGACGACGACTACTACGAGTTCGACGAAAAGCAATATTGCCTCTGGGGCCGCCGCACACACCGCCGCTACACATTAGGCGACGAGGTGCGCATCACCATAGCCTCTGCCAACCTCGACAAGAAGCAACTTACCTTCGCATTAGTGCGGGAGTAGCACTGATCACGCATACTTTTCACTCAAACGCCACGGTGTTTTACCCAAAATGCCGTGGCGTTTTACATTGTTTGTCGTGACAATTTGCTTGCAAGACGCACGTCTTGTTGCTGTAAGACGCACGTCTTGTCGGTGTAAGACGCACGTCTTGTCGGTGTAAGACGCGCGTCTTGTCGCTGAAAGACGTGCGTCTTTCAGCAAGGATAACGTGGAGTTTGTGCCATGTTGACACAATATTTTGCCTGAAAAGCCCCGATGTTTGCCCCTGAACGACCCGATGTTTGCCCCTGAACGACCCGATGTTTGTCCCTGAACGACCCGATGTTTGCCTCTGAACGACCCGTTGCATGGGACGGAGATAAACATCGTATGGAGACAAGGGGCGTTTTGCACGGGACACAAAAAAGGGGCAGGCCCGAAAGCCTGCCCCAATTAGATGTAGATGTTTGTTATTTAACGTCAGTTCGACGAATTCACCATGCAAACAAGAATATAAAATCCAATAAGGTAATAGTAACCAAATTCCTCCCCTAAGATAGGGGAGGTGCCCGAAGGGCGGAGGAGTATGACATGTAGGAGTTATAACGGCCTACATACGCCCCCGGCCTACGGCCACCCCCTCTAACTTAGAGGGGGAGCGAAGATACATTCTAACTCATCAATACCAAGAAGGACAAATTCGTCGAACTCACGTTATTTATTACTGAGCTTACTGCACGCGGGTACGTCCCTTAAACACGTACTTGTAGTTCTGGTCAATCACGGCCTTCAGCAGTGTTGCTCCGCTGTAACTGCTGCTGCCCATGAAGTCGGCATAGACATAGCCAGTGGGACCCGTCAGTCCGTTGATGTACGTGGCGGCAGCAGGGTTCTGCGTATTGGCACTGCTGGTGATGCTGTTGGCCACACTGGTGAAGGTGTAGTGGAAGCGCGAGCGGTCAGTATTGGCAGAAGCCAAGTTGAGCAGGGCATTCACCACGGTCTTCTTGGAGTCGCCGCTGGTGTTGTAGGCATCTTCCACGCTGGCTGAGCATTGACCACCTACACCAACCGTATAGTCGGTAACGGAAGCGGCATCAGGCCAGTTGGTAACGCGTACGGTCTTGTGCAAATCCCATGCGTTGCGATAGCCGAAGAATATCTTACCGCGGAAGTCGTCGAGCGTGTAGTAAGAGTGGTCAAGCATCTTGATGTTGTCCGTGTAGGTGGTATGGATTGCATCAATCGCAGCACACATCTCGGTGGTGTAGTCAGTCCAACTGGAGAGCAGAGGCGTACCGTCTTCCTTCACCATAATGACCGTAATGGCCTCCGTGGGATGAGCCTGCAGGAACTCTGCCATGGTCTTGACGGCATCCTTATACAGAATGTTAGTATTGACCATGCCATGATAGATGTAGAGGTTCTCTGTGGTGATGGTGGTGCTATACTTGTAGCCCGGACGGACGTCGAAAGCACGCACTCCGTTGGCCAGCAGTCCTGCAATGGTCTCGCTCTGGCACTTGGCGGCACTGCTCACATTGCTCGTAGCAGAGTTGTGGGCACCTGGCGTGCTGAGCATGGAGAAGTTGATGTTGCCTGGGATGGTGGCCATCCAGTTGTTGGTGGCAGTGGTCTCGGTGAAGGTCAGGTTGTTTACTTCACCTGCGGTAGGCGTGAAGTCCTGACTGTAGTACTTGCCGTCCGAGGTGCGCACGGTGATGGTGACACCGCTGCTGAGGGTCACGGGAAGCAGGTAGGCCACGTATGTGCCGGCATTTGAGCCTGTCACGGTCACCACGTCGCTATACATATTCTTATTGGCCTGGTCGGCAGAAGCATAAACCGAGGGAGATTCGCCAGCCGAGTAGGAGAAGGTGGCATTAGTACCGGGAGCCACGGTGCAGGTCATCAGGCCTGCGATGTTCTCCTTGCCCTTGGCATAGACGCTGACGCTGGCCACATTGGAAAGCGTGGTCGTGATGTTCAGGGTGGTCAGGTAGTCCTTGATGTCGTACTTGCTGGATACATCTTCGTTTGTCAGGGTGCATACGGCAGAATTCATCGCATAGTTGGCACCGCTGGCGTTCTCGCTTGCCGACTGCTCGGCATAGACGGTGGCGTTGATGGTGGCATAGAGATAGGTGTCATCCACTGTGCGCAGCAAACTGGGATTGCTCTTACCATTGATGAGCAATGTCAGGTCGGCCAGTGAAATGCCGTCGAGGCCATTCACATTGGCGATATTTTCATTGTAGTCTGTGGTCTTGCCTACAAGGATGTTTACCAATGTAGCAATGTCAGTATCTTCAATCGTGCCACTGTTGTTGAAGTCGCCAGCCATGTAGCGCAGGGATTCGATAAGTTGGTCTTCCTCATCCAGCCCGTCGGTCTCGGGGTCGTAGTAGCGTGTTATCTCGATGCCGTCGGTGGCATAGCATACCCAGCGGCCAGCCGTGCCGGTCAGACCCAGATTGGCAATACCGTAGGTGAGCGTGGTTTCCTCGGCGACTTGCACCCAGATGGTGTTCTGGTAGTTGCCCTCCTGGAACGAAGTGAGCGCGCCGCCCTGTCCGTTGGGGTAGTTGCTTCCGTTGTAGGTGAAGCCTGTGCTGCCGCTGGTCGTAAAGTCATAGACGGAGTAGAGTTGCACCTTGGCATCGCCGAAGAAGGCTATCACGGGCGGACAGTCGGTGCCTGCCGTGTGGCGGGCCTGAGTGGCATCGTTCGAGCCGACACGGGCAAAGGCATCAATCACGAACTTGTAGATGCCGGGATAGACCTTGATGGTGTTGCTGTAGATGTTGGAATTGCCATAGTAGGTTCCGCCCTGATACTCCTCAGCCGTGGCGGTGGGGGCGTTGGTCAGATAGGTCTTGCTGGAGAGGCCGCTCACGTTGCCGCTCAGCGTCGTCTTGGCGGTGCGTGCAGCGGTCATCATGGCGGGATGGCTGCTGGGAGCCTCGAATGTCCAGTTGATGATGGGGCCGGCGTTCGTGCCTGTGCCGTCGTCATAGACGGGAAGTATCTCGTTGTTCTCGTCGGCGGTGTTTATCTTCAGGTAACCCGTCAGGGCATTGTTATGGATGCGATAGACATCGTCTGCCTTCTCAATGGTGAAGGTGACGTTCGATGAAGCGCCGTCGGTATAGCATGCCCAGTCGCCCGTGTGGAAGTAGTACTTCTCCGAGTCGATGGCCTGCAGTTTGCTGACATTGCTGTCGTCCGTCGTCACGTTGATGGGCACGCCCCAGGGGTCGAGCGTAGCCTGCGTGCCCCATGATGCTCCACGTGAGAGATACTTGCCCTCGATGTTGGAGGAAGAACTCGTAGTGCCGTTGTATGTGCTGACGGCCTTAATGAAATAAGTTCCGTCATAGACGGCAGGTGTCTTCACAGTCAGTGTCTGTGCCGTATTGCTGGCCTCCGTTCCGTACTTAATGGCTCCGGCAGGGATGACGAGGCTGTACGTGCCGTTGGCTGCCAGCGTGGAGGGTACGGTGAAGGAGAAGCCCTTCTCACCCGTGGTGACGGAGAGCGTGGCGTTGTTCAGTTTCACCCCGCTGTAACTCTGAGTCAGTGACATGGAAGCATCGTTGGTGGCGGCATCGGCAAACTCCACCGTCACGGTCTGCCCGGGCTGTATGTAGGTCTTGTCTATTGTGGCATCGCCAATGGTGTAGGAATAGGAGGCAGGATCTATCGTCAGTGCTGTGGCTGCACTGGCTTTCACGTAGAGCGTGCCAGCAGAAAGTGTCAGGATACCGCCAGTGGTCGTACTGAAGGAGCCGGAGGTTAATGCCGTACCGTCCTGCGTATAGCTCAGGGTGGCCGACGTGCCTGGTGTGACTGTGTAATCACCTGCCACGGGAACGCCCACTTGGTACCAGTAACCTGCCGTCACCGCCGTTGTGGGAAGCGGGAAGGCTCCATAGCTTACGTAAGGAG
>FLNZ01002580.1_pt1 | contig 14916 bp, 9 predicted proteins | sample 1140391 | NCBI WGS metagenome assembly FLNZ01 (sample SAMEA3878171, study PRJEB12797) | bioreactor metagenome | biome: Moose rumen | place: Sweden | collected 2011-10
AGTGACGAACATGCGCAGCACGTTCGCACCGAAAAATCGCAAGTTTGCAGCCCACAAGGATCCCGGCGCCTCCGAGGGCGAGACGAAGACCCAGCGCATGATTCGCGAAGCCAGGGAGGCCAACGCGAAGAAGCGCAATGGTATCTCTGACAAGAAAGAGTAACCCATCCCTCTCTGTTACATTCATTCTAAAGTTAACTGAAATAGTAAAATCAATTCCTATATGATAAACTGGAGTCAATTCACCGTGGACAACGGAGCCATCAGGGACCTCCGAGAACTGATGTTCACATCTACATTCGACGACCCCGACATCGAGACTGTCATCACCAAGAAGCCAGGTATCGAGAACGGGAAGAAACTCGGCTATGTCGACAAGATGCAGGACGTGGGCCGCAAGAGCACGGGCTGCAAGCCTCAATACGAGAGCGTTTCCATCACCGGCGACGAGAAGACTTGGGATCTCGGTGAGTGGGTAGTGCCTCTGGAACTCTGCTACAAGGAAATCGAGGACACCATCGGCAAGAACGGCCTCAAGACGGGTACCGACAAGGCCGACCTGCAGGACACCCCCTACTGGGACATCGTCCTCATCCCGCTGCTGAAGAGGGCGCTGAACAACATGTACTGGCGTCTCATCTTCTTCGGCGACAAGACTGCGCAGAATGTCACCGATGGCGGTGTCATCACCGACGGAATCAACACCAACCTCTTCACCACAGCCGACGGAATCTGGAAGCGTCTGTTCGCCCTTTGCACCGCCAACGCCGGACAGCGAACCGTCGTATCTGCCAACGCCGAGAACACCATCGACGCACAGAAGCAGGCCGTCAAGGTCAGTGGCTATGCCGTGCGGCTCTTCGACGACCTCCTCAGCGATGCCGACAGCCGCATCTTCGACGACAAGAAGGCATGCATCATGTGTACGAACTCGCTCTTCAAGGCACTCCGCAACGACCTCGTGGACAAGTACGGCAAGTACACCATGACCGTGAAGCAAGTGGCAGCTGGCATCAAGATTTCGGAATACGACGGCGTGACCCTTGTCGTGCTCGACATTTGGGACCGCATGATCAAGAAGTACGAGGCAACCGGCACCAAACTGAACCTCCCGCACCGCGCCGTGGTGTGCTCTCCCAACAACCTTTTCGCTGGTACCGAGGACGAGGACACCATCGCCTCGCTGTTCATCACATTCGATGACAAGGAACGTGTCAACAACATCTACGCCAGTTCGACCCTCGGCACTCTGCTTGGCGAGGACGCACTGTTCCAGGTCGCATACTAAACTTAAAACCGTAGTACAACCATGGGAAGATGTGATACCAAACTTGCGCAGGACATTGTGCTCGACTGCGACAATATCTCCCAAAAGGGAGTTGAGAGCGAGGGCGTCATTGTCAACTACGCCGACGTCAACAAGGCCGGATGCACCCGAACGGGCAACATCCTTTCAGACTTCCCTCTCGTGAACGGGGCAAAGGGTTACAAGATTGTAGTTCCTGAAGGCTCTCCGTTCAACGGCACCATGATAGAGGCTGCAGTGGGAACCTATTTGACGAAGTGGAACAAGACGGTGGCCTTTGTCATCCTCGACAGCGGCCCCGATGTCTCGCACGATGTCATTGACAAACTGGCCAACGGCAAGTTCGTCGTCATCCTGCGCAACAAGTTCGGCGGCAGCCAGGGGAAGAACACCTACGAGGTGTATGGGTTCGAGCAGGGACTGAAGCTCTCCGCAGGAGCCCGCGACCTCAACAGCGACGATACCGATGGCGGATGGAGCGTTACTCTCCAAGAGCAGCAGGCTCCGTCTTCGGGATTGTTCCTCTATGACACTGACTTGGCGACGACCAAGACACTCATTGATACGCTGACCACGGCTCAGGGCAACAACGGCTAACCATGCTGGGTATGCTGAGATACAGCGAAACTATGGACCGACTGTCGGAGATGAGGAGCCGCTATGATGGCGGCTTCTCGTCATCCGACAGGGTTTTTATTAACGAGGTTCACGGATTCTTGTTCGGCCATCCCGTCAAGAACCTCGGCTGTCCGAACTGCTACCGTGATGCCTATATTGAAATAACCCTTAAACTAAGGAAAATGAAAGAAATGCCCAAAAAAAATTTTGTGTTGCGCTCCGGCGTCCTGCTCCACGCCTTCAACGGCGAGGTGTTCACCAACGCCAACCTGACCGATGAGATTGCCATGGACACCCTCAATGAGAACCGGGGACGTCTGGATCTTTTCGCCAATGTCCCCGATGACTGGGAGGCACTCTGCAAGGCTCGCAAGGCCGTCAAGGAAGACGAGTCGACAAGAAAGTCCACCATCACCAGGGAGGAGCTGCAGGAGAGCGTTGACAGCCTGAAGGTAGCCGTCGAGGCCGCCAAGAAAGACCTCGAAGAGGCGAACGCCAGGCTGGAGTCGGCGAACCAGGAGCTCGCCACGCAGACCGCCAAGCTGGAAGAGGTGCAGAAAGAGGCCGATTCCAACCGCGAAGCCCTTGAGAAAGCCCGCCTTGCCTTTGAGGATAAGCTGGAAGGGAAAAACGAGGAGATTGCCGCCCTGACCCAGCAGAAGAGCGCATTGGAATCGGCAAGCCAGGAACTCGCCACGCAGACCGCCAAGCTGGAGGCCAAAGTGGCTGAGCTGGAGGAAGAGCTGGAATCGGTGAAATCAACTGCCAAGAAAGATGCCGAGACACCGAAGACCGCCAAGGCGTCGTCCACCAAGAAAACGGCTGGCGAGGCGTCAAAGACTGAATAAGTCACTTTTTCATTAAACGCCTTCTCAAGTCAAGACGCAGACATGAATATCAATAGCGTAAAGAGATCACAAAGGCGCGTCGACATACATTACGTGTCGTCGCTGAACATCCAGTCGTATGGAAAGGACAACCTCTATCCGCAGCGCATGAGAGACCTTATCCTCAACAGCCCGACAGGTGGGACGTGCTGTGACCTTTACGAGCGTTTTATCGAAGGTGGCGGATTCACTGACAAGTTCTTCGGAGATTTCATATGTAACAGGCAGGGCGAGACCGTTGCGGACATCCTGCATCTGATAGCCGTGGATCTTGCGCAATTCCACGGTTTCGCCTTGCATGTGAACTACAACCTTATGGGGAAGATTGTGGAGGTGCAGCACGTCCATTTCGAGAACTGCAGGCTTGAGGAAGAGGACGACCTGGGCAAGGTGGCCTACATCAACCTGCATCCTGACTGGACGGGCAGGAAGACGAGAAACGGCAACAGGATCGACGTCAGTTCGGATAATGTTGTAAAGGTGCACGTCTTCAATCCCATTCCCAGCGTTGTGCTCGACCAAATCGAGGGGTGTGGCGGAATACGTAAATACCGTGGGCAGATACTGTGGTATTCCATGGACGGCCGCTACGTGTACCCGAAGCCGAAATACGACAAAATTGTGACTTCCCTCTCGACAGATGACGGCATCGACAACGTGAAGTACCGTAATGTGAGGAACAATTTCCTCCTTGCGGGAATGTTCGTCCACAAGAAAGCCTTGAACTTGGGTATCGACCCCAATACGGGAATGCCGCTGAAACCCGACACCAGCGACGACATTTCCGATTTCTCACGGCAGTTCGACGCTTTCCAGGGCGACACCAACGCCTGCTCGATAATGGACATCACTGTCAATCAGGAAGAGGACTATCCTGATTTCAAGCCTTTCGAGAGCCAGAACTTCGACGAGAAGTTCAAGGTGACCGAGGCGTCGACGGTGGAGCGCATCTATGCCGCTTTCGGCCAGGAGCCGTTTTATTGCATCAGAATTGGAAAACTGGGGTTCAGCGGAACGACCATCAATGATGCATTCTCTTATTACAACTCTTATGTGGAGAAGGAGCGCAAGGAAATCTCCAGAGTCCTGGAGAAAATCTTCAGCCGTTGGGACGAGCGGGACAACAACGGAAACCCGGTCTGCCCGACCAACGACTACACCATTCTCCCTGTGAGACATATCAGCAACGAAAGTACAGACAAAGGTGACAAGAATAGCAAGGACTAATTCATGAGAGACCATATATTGACCGTTGAGGAAGTGAGGAGTTACGGACGTCCCATCAGCCCAAAAGTCAGCGAAGAAAAGCTGCTGTCCTACATTTACGAGACCGAGCGGCTCAGCGTGAAGCCTGTGCTCGGCGACCGGCTTTTCTCCGTTGTCATGGGCAAATTGAAAAACGACGAACCCTTGGACGATGGCGATCCCATCAAGACTTTGCTTGACGGCGGTGAATACACAGACCGCCACGGCGCTTTCCACATCTTCAGCGGATTGAGAATGGCCATGAGCTATTATGTCTATGCGCAGTATGTCATGGATGGAGACTTCCAGCCTACAAGGGCTGGCATGGTTGTCAAAGAGGGGAGTTATAGCCAGCATGTCACAAGCAAGGAGCGCTCGGACTGTTATAACAATGCCCTAAGCACTGCGCAAAGCTTCATGAACGAAGTCATGCAATTTGTACGTCACCAGTTCCCTGATTATTATCGTGGCAGCAATTCCAATGCCGCCAGCCCACAGCATTCCATCATCATAAGAAAAATAGGAGAGTGAGCTATGCTTACAAGAGAGCAACTCCTGGCTCTTGCTGCAGTCATAAGGGAAGAAACCGAGCAAGGGCTGAACACTGCGCAGCGTGTTGGCCACCTCCTTTATGAGATTGCGAGTTCCTTTCTCATCAAGACGCAGGATGACCAAACTCCCAACAAGCTTTCCGCCGACGAACTGGAGGTCGTTGAGCGGCTCATTGTGGCAGGCACCCAGCTTGTCGGGCAAGACAACAACGAAATCGGCAGGATAATATCCCAAATCCATGGCGGGCAGGTCGTCGATGGCGACCAGACAGTGAAGGGTGTCCAGAAAAACGAGGGAAGCTCGTATTTCGGCCCCGATTTTGTCAGCGGCCTTTTGGGGGTTGGCGGGAAAATCGGGCCGGATGGCGCTGCTGAACTTGACAGCCTGGTGCTGAGAAAATTCCTTGAAGCTCCTGAATACCGTCTCAACAGAACCACTTCCATCGCAGGAGACCTCATGCAAAGTTGGTGCAACGGTGTCATTGAGAGTGTGACACCGCTGACAGAAAGCACGGGCTTTTTCACCTTGAAACTTGAGGACGGAGAGGCCGGGTCATGCCAGGTCGACGATATCTGCATGGGCATTTTCCACTACGGACTGGGAGACTCGACGGTGGATTCCGACGACCTCAGAGGGAATATCACGGTTGCCGGGTTCACAACGACGTACTTCAGTGTGGTACGCACCCAGGGAACGAAGAACGGAACCGTCCACTATACGTTGCGCCCCCATGTCGACCCGCAGACCCATGAGGTGACGGGGTATTACCCTCACCCAAGGGCTTTCATGAAATTTGCCGGATACGGGAATTTCTCCAACCCTGCTCGCCAGTCGGCCATCATCCTTTCCCATTCATATATCAGGTTCGTGTGCGAAGTCGACAGCTGGGAGTTCGATTTCAGAAACATCGCCATGCAGATTGGCGAACTGGACGGATTGCATGAGGCATACCGAAGCGAGGGCTGTCCTGAAATGACTGGCTATTCGGCATATTTGCGCAACATCTATTTCTCTGGTAAGATTGAGCAGCTCAGTGACGATGCCATAGACAGCATCCGGGACAAGTTGAAGGTGTACAGCATTTATGTCACGGAGCATGTTTCCGTGATAACGGTGGACGATGTCGGCAATGTCATCGGCGGACTTTGGAAGGAAGAAGTCGACAATGGTGGGAACGTCATCAGGACTTACCGCATCCATTCCACGGTCACCGTCCGGAATCTCAACGACGTGCTGACAATCGCCGCACCTGGAGAGCGGGCGACACAGGGCAAGTACCAGCTGTATTTGCAGCCGCACGGATGCACTGCTTTCATAGAGGACTCCACTCTGTATGTCACCGCCATAGAGAATGTCAAGGACGGGGTGGCAGGCACGCCTGACGACGTGAATTTCGACTATGACAGGATGAGGTTGACGGAGAGCTGCAGCGTTGACATTCTCATCGACTGCGAAGGCGTGGGCACCATCACCAAGCGGTTCCCCATCACCATCGAGCATGACTCGCAGCCTTTTGTCTCAGCAGACATAAGCAACGAGTTCAGCGGTGTCTCTTGGAACACCAGAACCCAATCCTATGTCGGACTCCCCATCGAGATAGGAATGAAGATGTGGCACAACAACGAGATTCTCAATATTGAGAATGTCGATGACATTTCGGTTTCTCCGTCCATTCAGGGAATGTCGGTAGCGAAGAGCATCGTCACCGACTCCAACGGGGCGAAGACAGCCTTGATTCGGATAACTGCTCTGCCGGCTAACCTCCCGCTTGTGACCAATCTGAGCATCACCTGTTCTGCCCTCTATTCCGGCATCACCTATGAGCGGACATTGGTTCACACCATCAACAAATCCGTCGATACAAACGTCTATTCCCTACTGCCTTCCGTTGACGAGGTGTTGCGTGACCCCAACATGGGAACGTTCAGCACCAGCACGGTAAGCTGCTCCGTCATCTGCGACTCGTCCGATGACAAGCACTATTCCGTGGCGTATGCAGATTTCGCGACGCACGGGCTTGTGCTGTGCTGGCGCAAGTTCCATACCGATGGTACGCAGGACCAGAACGAGACTGTGTTCAGCAACAATGCGATAAGTGTCGAGAGCACGGTGTCGAAAATAAGGTTTTCCCTGTATGGAAGACTCGCCAACGGCAATCCCGACACTTCTGTCCTTCATGACACGGAGGAGATACCTGTCATTGTGCATGGTCTCAACGGCTCCAGCGGAAGTACCCCGATAGCGAAGTACAAGTGGTACGCCCAATCGTCGGGTGTCACCCTGACCGCCCAGGAAAAGGCGAGTGCCCTCACGTCGTGGAGCGACACCGCTCCCGCACGTCCGAATGACGGATGGTACCTGTGGATGACGCAGAACACCCGTTCAGGAGACGGCAGCATAGGACAGTGGAGCGATCCCGTCCGCATCAGCGGAGACAACGGAAGTGCCGGAGAGGACAGCAAGGAACGCGAGTGGATATACCGCTGCAACGACAACTCTGGGTATGACGGCACGGAAGGAACGGCCGGAGGACAGGCCGTGTCAGGCAACGACAGGTTCCTTGTGGACGGATTTGTACCGACGAATTGGACTGACCACCCGTCGGGTATCAGCGGGCATGGGGACACCGAGTTCGCATCCTGGAGGGACTACGACAAGAGCACTCAACGCTGGGGAGCATTCAACATCCCGGTGGTGTGGAGCCATTATGGTGAGCGCGGAATGGATGGCGACGGAATGGAGTATGCTTTCATCAGAACACAGTCTGAGACTGCGCCGACCATTACCGACAGCAGTGACACCTATGACGGGAAGACATATCTCGATGACGAGTATCTTCCCTTGTCGAGTGCGGGCCGTTGCACTGACGACCCTTCAGGGATTAATTCGACCTACAAGTACGAATGGGTGATAAAGCGCTCCAAATCCGCCGCAGTGGACGGCGTGAGGACGTGGGAGCGATATAGTGGGACGATGTCCTTGTGGGCCAAGTATTCCGTAGACGGAGATTCGCAGATAGCCGTCTATGCTTGGAACAGGTCTGCGAGCACGGCACCGTCCATCAGCGGGACCGAATACCCTCCTTCGGGGTGGTACGTTGCGCCGCCTAACCGTCCCGGGAACGGCTATTATCTCTGGATGTCGACGAGTGTGCGGCATCCAGACGGGTCGATAGACGCATGGAGTACTCCTGTCCGTATCAGTGGCGACACTGGGGCTGCGGGCGAGGATGCCGGTGACCGGGAATGGATTTACTTCCGCAACAGCGAAGCCAGCTATGGAACGGCACCTGCCAGTATCACGACTGACAGGAATGGTGTGAATAGAAGTGCCTCCTATATTGCTTCCAACGACGACTTTGTGCCTCTTGGTTGGTCTGACAACCCCCAAGGCGTGGATTCGACCAACGCCTATGAGTATGCGTCCTACAGGGACAAGGAGCGTGGCGCATCCACATGGGGGGCTTTCCAGACACCCATTTTGTGGTCTCACTTTGGCCAAAGGGGCATGGACGGCGACGGCGTGGAGTATGTGTTTGCAAGGACGCAGGCCGACACGCCTCCCACGATATCCAATAACAACGATTGGAGCGAGACTGTCAACGGCAGTACCGTGCAGCATTCCTACACCGACGACGAGTTCCTTCCCATGACCAGCGCAGGAAGGGCCACCGACGACCCGCAGGGAACTAACAGCACCTACAAATATGAATGGGTGGCGAAACGCACCAAAGGAGAGGTAGTCAACGGCGTGAGGGCGTGGCTCCCTTATGCCGTTGGCCCGATGAGCCTGTGGGCGAATTTCTCCGAGGATGGCATGAGCCAGCCGAGTTATATGCGCACGCAGGAGGCTTGGAGCAATGCTGAAGCCGTGGCCTCCTCCTCGACGGAGCCGACTCCTAACGAAGGGTGGTCGGACAATACGCCCTCAAATCCGAACAATTACGCCTATCTGTGGAGAAGGAGTTGCCAGATGGTGCTCAACACAAGCACCAGGCAGTATGTGCAGTCCGGTGGGTGGGCGTATGTGCGTCTCAGCGGAACGAATGGCACGAGCATCAATCCGAAAGGCACAGTTATTGCAGTGGCTGCGTCGAGCGGAAGCCTCCCCTCGTCAGGTGTCAGTACCGGCGACCTTGCGATTGTCGTGGGGGATCCGATACTTTTCAGATACGGCAGCGGATGGTCTCATGTGTCCTCGGCGAGCAGTGATGGCGACTGTTACGTGATTTCCGAAAGCTGCATGTATGGCGGAGAGGATGTCAAAGGCCATATGTTCATGTTCAGCACGGAGGCTTCCCAATGGATAGACCTTGGAAAATTCAAGGGAGACAGCGGCCTGACGTATTACACCCATATCGCATGGGCTGACGACGTGACGATTTTCAACAACGTTGCCACGGCAGTGTCAGGATTCTCCGTTGGCATTGGATCTGACGGGGAAGCGAAGCCTTGGATGGGCATCAGCATTGACCTGAACGCATCCGACCCATCGACTTTCTCATCCTACAAGTGGAAGTATCTGAAGGGAGAGAGGGGGGCCGACGGCACCGACAGGGAATGGATATACAAACGGAGCAACTCCTCCACCGCACCGGACATCCCTGCCAGCAGTGGATCGGGAACGGTGGACGGTGTCAGCACTCCATATTCGAACACGAAAGATGACTGGGTTCCCTCCGGATGGTCTGACAACCCACAGGGAGTTGGCGAATCCGACAAGTATGAGTATGCATGCTGGCGTGACAAGGCAGGTGGATCGGACACTTGGGGTGCTTTCCAAGGTGCGAATGGGAAGGCCATCCTGTGGTCACACTATGGAGAACGTGGTACCGACGGCGACGGTGTGGAATATGCTTTTGTGCGTACGTCCATTAACATAGCACCCGAAGTATATACACCTGCTGCCGCATATACGGATAGTGAGGGAAGGGGCACTCTTGAAGATGACTTTCTTCCACTTGTTAAAGTGCAGGATTCATGTGACCTGAGTGGCAACACAGCACAATCCAAAAGTAGCGGCTATAGTTATGTAGAATGCACAGATGACCCACAAGGGGTGAGTAATGTGTGGCCTTATGAGTGGGTGTTGAAACGCTCAAAAGCTTCTGCCGTCAACGGCGTGAGAGAATGGAGTCTCTACACAGGCAAAATGTCTCTTTGGGCAAACTGGAGCGAGTCTCCATATGTGCTTGACCTCACGAATGAGCAGAGCTTCGTCAACTGCGACGAGATCGGGAACGTCCTCCAAGGCGCAGTGTATGAAAGTACCGGGGTGATGTTGTTCAGGGGCATGCAGCAAGCATTTTCGGAGTTCAACATCCTTGTCACTCCGACAAATATCAACTGTAATGGTCGTTCATCGGCTTTCACCATCGATGGAGCCTCTGCCACGTTGACAAATGGCACTATCCTGCTTACTCCAAGTGCCATCATTTCGAACATGGCCGAGATTTCCGTGATGGCCACCCACAAGTCTTATCCGAGCCTTGTACTCTCCGCCTCGTACAAAATCAACAAGAACATTTCCGGCGGTGTCGGTGTGAATGCCGTCATGTACTCGATTGTTCCCTCCCTCAACGTCATCCACAAGAACAACGACGGTACCTTCCGGGACACGGTGCTGTCGGTTGTTGTGAACAAGACGGACGGGACGGATGTCTCTCCTTTGGCGACTGCCGCCATGCTTTCCGCCGAGGGGCTGGTGCTTTCCTACCAGGGGAGCAACGCTTCGGAGCAGGCGGTAAGTGACCCTTCGAACCTGTCAACGGCATCACTTTGCGGGACGGCGCTTTTTACGAAACTCTTCCTGAGAAAGTCCGGGACAAACACTTTGCTTGACAGCGAGCGCATCAACGTGGTGAGCGACGGGAAGACAACCCCCATGTATTTCATCGAGACAGAGCCGGACAGTGTGACGATACCTTCCAACTCCACCTCTGCCACGTGGTCGGGGTACATAGACTTCTACAAGAAGGAAGGTGACGAGGAACCAGAGGGATATTTCGCTTACTCCAGGATATTCGTCAGGAAGCTGGACGGCACTCGCCGCACTGCCTCGTCGATAGTGAACGTCCGAGGTTTTGGCTCACGTTCTTCGAACACCCCGTACACCATTCCTGTCACAACGGATGACGACGTCATAGAGGTTTACATCCGTGACACGACCATCACGTCTGACATTTTCAGCAACTATCTCGCGAAAAAGGAGATTGCCATTTACAAAAAAGGCGACAAGGGCGACGCCGGGGATGATGCGGACTACCATGAGATACGTGTCGTTGGCACCAATTACAACAGCAGCACGGAGTATGCTCACTTGGAGATTGACGGTGAGAGCCCAACCGGGGATGTATCGTCACGCGGTCTCTCGGTGGCCATCATTGATGCGGCAAGTGCGACGGTGGACCGTTGGAGGAGTTTCGACGTTTATGCCGATTCCTTGAACTACGACACGACGCAGACAGACAATATGCTCAATTATATCCGGACTTACGGCGTGGAAGGGAAAATCGTATGCATCCTCAGCTATGATGCCGTCCATATCCTCGACCGTGTGTATGCGCTGCTGGCCGTCCAGTATGGTTTGGGGCAGAACATTGTCGTTTCACAGAGACGCAGGTCGATTGCCATCATCTGCCAGAAAGGGATGAGTCCCGGCCAAGCCATATGCGTGCAGTCTGAGAGCGGCGATGCAGTGGCAAAGTCATCTGTTGCCGGGGGCTTGCTTGTGACTATGGGCAACGACCGCGTTCCTATTGGACAGAATCTCTTGCAAGGCTCCGATTTCGAGCGTATGTCAGGCTGGGCGAGGAAAGTGGGTACAATCCAAAAAGAGGTCTATGAGGGTTCGAACGCCTACCTTGTCAGCGCACCGTCAAGTGGCTACAGCGACGTGCTGGAGCAAGTTCTGTCACAAATTAACAGCGGTCTACTGCAACCGGGGACGTGGTACACATTGTCTTTCGTCGCGAAAGGCGGTCAGATAACCTCGTATGTCTATCCGAGGGCTGTGGATCTCTTGGAGAAAGCATATGTCGACGGTGAGGAAGTGTCACCATCCGATGACCTCAACAAGTCATGGACGCCTGACAATATGTATGGGGTGCACACTCTCACTTTCAAGACGCGTCCGAGATGCACATGGAAGGGAACTTTCAGTTTCTCCACTTCGTACAACAGACAGGATATCGTCAGCGTGCAGTTCGGTGGCCATGGCATCTACAGCAGTGACAGCTTGTATTCCATTGGCAATATCGTCGAGTACAATGGGGTGTATTATTATTCCAGGTCCAGCGGTAACACCAACCATACGCCGTCCGCCAACAGCAGCTATTGGATTGCTTTAGGGAATTTGGACGAAAGTGCCTTCAACCAAACGCATTACTTTGTCTCGCAAAAGGACGGTAATAGCGGTAAGTCTTTCATGGACACCACCTATTGGGTGGAATGTACCGTTGACTCCACCACTATGGGGACAGGGGTCCAGAAGTTCGCCGAGGCTGTCAAGTTCCTGTTCAGGAAACACAGCGGTCAGGCAGACACGTACATCGCCATGCCCAAACTTGAGGAAGGTTGCCATGCCACGGGGTGGGAGGCAAGCAAGAAGGACAAGGTTGGCCTTACAGGTTGCCATGAGCGTGTCTTCGAGGTGTTCACCTCTGGGCAGACTTACTACAACGAGGAGGATGATTTCAAGGAAGGCATCCGATATGTTGACTTCTACGCAAAAGAGGACAGTTCAATGGCAAGCGGCTACAAGGTGTACATGTGTCTGGAGACCCATGTCGCAGCATCGACGTTCGCCGAGGACATCGGCTATTGGGACACTGTCGATGTGAATGCCGCATCCGCCTTCTTCAAGTACCTCATTGCGAAGAATGCGAACATCAAGATGCTGTCTTCTGCTCAAATCATCATTTCTGATGCCAATGGTGCCGTGGTCGCTGGACTGGCGAACAACTCCGTCCCGTTGTGGATAGGCGGCAGTGTCCCTGATTCCGCCCCGTTCAGGGTGACGAGAGCGGGGAAGCTCTATGCTACTGGTGCGGAGATAAGCGGTAAGATTACTGCAACGTCTGGAAGAATTGCAGGTTTCTCCATCTCGGGGAACGGTCTGACCAACAGCGATGAGAACGGGGGCTTCTCCAACGATGCCTATATCATTCTCCGCAATGATGCCCACCAGAGCTTTGTCGGCATCGGGCCGAACGTCCTTCCTGTATATGCCAGCGGCCGTGCGTTGGGAAGATTCGAAATCGAGGACCAGCAGGACTGGTTCGGTTCTGGTTACAATATAGCACTCCTTCTGTCTGCGAAAAACGCAACATACAACAATTTCGCTTTCAAGGGAACTGGAAACGGCGTGTTGAGCGGATGGATGGGCGGCTATCTCTTCAGCAAATATACCCTGGCTGCCGCCGACACGATCTATGACGGAAGCATCACGCTCAAGACAAACAACTGCTGGATTGTCTCGGGCTCTGTTTCCAACTCTGGCGTTGCGCTGCCGAGATTGTCGGCTGTCAGGCTGGCTCTCGGAATCGGCGCGACAACCGCCTTCTGCGTCATGCTGACCATTGTCTCCGACCTCGGGGCTTCCGAGTTCTCCATCTATGGCCGGAACAAGATACAGAGCGGTGGCAGTACCTATCCTTGGAACACGGACGACCTGCCGCTCATGACCAACTGGAACGGGTCGAAATATGACAGCCTGACAATGAACACCGGTGATGCCGCCACTTTCCTGCTGATATACGACCCGGACCGCACTTCGACGATTAGCGATTTCACTACAAAATATACCGCAAGAATCATCAATAGGCAAGATTAACATGAAGAAAGTCAATTTCAAGCAATTCGAGATTTTCACCGGGATAGAGAAGACCTCATCTTTCGTGTCGGACATCCGCAAGGATTTGGCGAACATGATTTACACCCGTTTCGTCGGCCTTGAGGCCCATGCGTTGGCCTATAAGATTTACGGCTCTGACGGTGAAGTTGAGCTGAGCGATGATGAGTGCCCGCTCCTGATGTCATTCATCGAAAAACAGGCATCACCGTCGCTGATAGATTCCATGAGAAAAGCCTTGGCTTAGAAAGGAGGGTGGGCATGGCAGAAATCACTTCCCGACAAGTCCTGCAGCTTTTCGATGTCATCGGCGCCATTTCCAACTCTGATGAAATTTTGATGGAAAGCGCACAGGGAAATGCAGCCGTGAAGATAACGGCTGAGCTTTTCCGCGCATACCTCAACCAGGATTTCACCATTGAAATCGACCAGAGGGGCTATTGGACCATTGGCGGAAGGAGCACGGGCACGCAGGCCGTACCGAAACTCAGAAATAACGGTGGCAATTTGGAATACAGCTCAAATGGCGGCTATTCTTGGGAGTTGCTCATCGCCATAGACAATTTGATGCCTGTTTTGACCCCGGAGCAGATAAGCACGCTGAAGCTGAGATTGGAGGACTTGTCCGACGAAGACATCGCTGCCTTGCAGGCACCAGCCATAGAAGCGGCCGAACGGGCGGAAGTCGCCAGGGAGGCTGCGGAACAGGCTGCTTCAAGAGCCAATGCTGCAGCCGAGGAGGCTGAAACCGTGGTAGAGCACGCTCCCTATATCGGTGATAACTACAACTGGTGGGTTTTCGACAGGGTGCAGGGTGCCTATAGGGATTCCGGCCAGCGTGCCAAGCAGGGGCTTATCTATATCGACGTTTGGTTTGACGATGCGACAGGGGAGATTGTCGTGGATTACGTGGAACAGGACGACGAGGATTTTGTTGCCGACCTTCTCACTTTCGGGGATGGCGACCTTATCATAAATATTGATTAGAATACAACTATGCCACAGAAAAGATTTACCATCGGAATTACACTTGCCGGCGACTATAGTGCAGGCAAGACTTACAAGTTCCTTGCAAGGGTTTACGACCCCGTGACGGGCTGTTCCTATCTCAGCAAGAGAAATGGCAATGTGGGACACCCTGTCACCGATTCCAACTGGTGGCAGAAAGACTCCGACGGAGGTGTCATTCTCGGACCATACACCCGTGACGAGTATGATGCACTTGTCTCGGGAGGCATGATTGACGACAGGATGTATTACGCCATTGTAGATAATTAAAAAAACTGAGTTATGCTTATCAAGATTGGGAAGGAGGTTATTGGATTGAGCAAGGGCACGGTGTCCTTGTCTGAACTGAGAAGAGGAATTGTCATTGTATGGCAAGCTGTGCGCTCATGTTTCGGCAGCGGAATATGGGTCAGTCAAAAGCCGTGGCTCGGCAGTGAAAAATGGAAAGGC
>FLNZ01005317.1_pt1 | contig 14898 bp, 8 predicted proteins | sample 1140391 | NCBI WGS metagenome assembly FLNZ01 (sample SAMEA3878171, study PRJEB12797) | bioreactor metagenome | biome: Moose rumen | place: Sweden | collected 2011-10
GTGTCCGTCCTTAAGGACGCTTCGGCGGCTATCTATGGCGTGCGTGCGGCAAACGGCGTCATCCTTGTCACCACCCGTCACGGAAGCGGCGACGACGGCAAGTTCGACATCGACCTCTCCATGAACTACGGCTGGCAGAACTTCCTCTATGTGCCCAATACCGCCGATGCGGCGACGCACATGATGCTCATGAACGAGAAGAAGTACAACAGCTTCAACGACAACTATCCCCTCCGCGGAACTCCCCAGTACACCTGGGCGGAAATCCTGGAATACAGCTCCGGTGCAAAGAAGAGCACTATCTGGGGTGACGAACTGTTCATGAACAATGTTCCCCAGAGCCAGTACAACCTGTCCGTGAACGGCGGTTCCGAGAAGATTAAATACTTCTTCAACCTGGGTTACATGGACATGATGGGTTCTTACCGCAGCGGTTCCCTGAACTACAACCGTTACAACTTCCGTTCTGCGGTTGATGCAAGGATTACCGGCCGCCTCCGCGCTTCCGTGCAGTTCTCCGGCTACATGGACGAGAAGAACCAGCCTTTCACCACCATCTGGGCTGTTTACAAGAAGGCCTGGACATACCGTCCCACTTCCGAGGCCTGGATTGACGGTGACCACAGCCTCCCCGGTTTTGACAACCAGATGCTGGAGTCAGAGAACCCTGTGGCGGCAACGGACTCCGACTTTGCCGGTTTCCGTCAGGAAAAGCGCTACAACCTCAATACAGCTTTCACCCTCACTTATGACATTCCGTACGTGGAAGGCCTTAACCTTCGCGCCTTCTACAGCTACGACTACTATACCACCGACAACACTGAGTACCAGAAGACATATTATCTGTTCAGCAAGAATGCCGACGGTACCCTTAACAAGTTCATCCGCAACGGTGGTGACGATTCCTACGTACAGCGCTCCACAGACCCCAATTCCGGCCAGGTGATGCAGATTTCCATCAACTACGATCACACTTTTGCAAATGCGCACCATGTGGCCCTGATGGGTATGTATGAGCAGTCCTACAACGAATGGGACAACTTCAGCGCCCGCCGTACCATGATGCTTGACAAGCCTTATCTCTTCTCCGGTGAGGAGGAGAACCAGGTGGGCAAGTCCGGCGGTCTGGGAGACCTTTCCCGCCGCGCATGGATCGGCCATCTCAACTATGACTTCAAGGGCAAGTACCTGCTGGACGCCGCCCTCCGTCATGATGCTTCTTCACGTTTCCCCCAGGCGAGCCGCTGGGGCTGGTTCCCTTCTGTTTCCATGGGCTGGCGCGTGAGCGAGGAGTCCTTCATCAAGGACAGATATCCATGGATTTCCAACATCAAGCTGCGTGCTTCCATCGGCAAACTTGGTGACGACGGCTCTGCCGGAACCTATCCTTCCATATATACGGGATATAACCTGCAGGGCAACAAGGCCTGGATCTATGACGGATCCGTCGTGACCGGCGTCGATGCCGCCGCCATTCCCAACCCCAACCTTACCTGGTACACCGCAACCACTTCCAACCTGGGTCTGGACTTAAACCTCTGGAACCAGAAGCTTGGCGGCACCTTCGAGGTGTTCCGCCGTCACAGGGAAGGACTGCTTGCAACCTCCTCCGTGGTGCTTCCCGGCACCGTCGGCGCTTCCATGCCCCAGGAGAACATAGAGAGTGACATCACCTTCGGATATGAGCTCCAGCTCAGCCACAGAAACCGCGTTGGCGAAGTGAACTACTTCGTATCCGGAGTCATGTCCGCAGCAAAGAACCGTTGGGACTACCATCTTGATTCCACGGCAGGAAACTCCATGGAAAACTGGCGCCGGGGCGACGTTTCCGGACGCAACAAGGACATCTGGTTCTCAATAAAGGAAGCCGGACGTTTCACAAGCTATGACCAGATTCAGAATTACCCCGTCACAGGAGGCAATTACGGAACCGGAACCCTCCCCGGAGACTATTACTATGAAGACTGGAACGGTGACGGCGTCATTGACGGGAACGACTACCATCCCGTTGCAAACTACAATCTTCCGGTATTCAACTACGGTATCACCCTGGGAGCAGATTGGAGAGGCTTTGACGTGAGCATGAACTTCGCGGGTTCCGCCGGCATCTACAGTGAATATGGCGAGGTGTTCGGCGAGGTGGGCCCCTTCAACGGCGGTGCGGCGCTTGACATGTATGTTGACCGCTGGCACACCCTTAACCAGTGGGACGATCCCTGGAATCCCCACACCCGGTGGGTGGAGGGTTACTATCCCGCGACAGGCCACAGCTTCACCACCGGTACCACCGGAATCAAGAACGCATCCTATCTGCGTCTGAAGACCATGGAAATTGGTTACACCCTTCCCGCAAAGCTTCTCAGGAGAATCAACATAAAGAGCCTGCGCGTGTATGTGAGCGGTTATAACCTCCTCACTTTCAGCGACCTCAAGTATATCGACCCTGAGCGTCCGGGCACCAACGGCGGTGCGGCCAACGGCAATGTGGTCCTCAACTACAACTATCCTGTGAACCGCACCATCAACCTTGGCGGCTCCCTCAAATTCTAATGAAATACCGAATCATGAAAGCATACAAGTATATACTGATTGCAGCCTCACTCATGGTGGGCGCAAGCGCTTGCAACAACCTGGACCTTGAGCCCAAGGGAATGCTGGATGACGGTACCCTTTTCAGTTCCGAGTTCGGTGTTCGCAAGTATCTTTCCGGCATCTATAACGATCTCCCCATCGAGGACTTCTGCTACAAATATGCCGATGACAACAAGGGCTACTCCACGATGAATGCCAACGGCTATCACGTGGGCAATGTCTGGGAAGCCCAGAAAGGCTACGGTTCCACCATCGCCGGTGAAACCACCGGCCGCGGAAACGGCGACATGGGAGGCCAGTGGGGCTATTGGCCCTATGACCGCGTGCGTGAAATCAACGTCTTCATAAACGGGCTGCCCACTTACAAGGACGCATGGACGGAAGACCGTTACAATGAGCTCCTGGCCGAGGGCCGCTTCATCCGCGCATACTACTATTTTGCAATGGCAAAGCGCTACGGCGGTGTTCCCATCATCGACAAGGTTCAGGATCCCACCCTGCCCCTGGAGGAACTGCAGGTAGAGCGTGACACCGAGTACGATACCTGGAAGTTCATCTACAATGACCTCAAGTTTGCGATGGATAACGGTGCATCCGACAGGACTGCAGTCTACCGCGGCAACCGTTACAGCGCCGCCGGCCTTATGGCAAAGGCCATGTTGTGGGCCGGATGCGTTGCAAAGTACAACCAGTACACCGGAATCACCGGCCCCGCCACCGATGCGGGCCTCATGGGCATGGATCCTTCCTGCGCCAAGGAATTCTTCCAGTATGCATACGATGCGTGCAAATTCCTCCATGATGCCGGATTCAGCCTCCACAAAGGTGCGGACAAGGAGAAGGCCTATACGGAGATTTTCATAGAAGACCTTGCAGGTGAGGAGGATATCTTTGTGAAGGCGTTCGGAACCCACACTACCGTGGTCCCCTGGAACTCTTCCCTTTACAGCAGCTATGACGACATGGTCCTTCCCAAGGGCACCGGCATGGCACAGAACGTAGGTGCCGCCATCCATGCCACCTGGGAACTCGTGGATCTCTACGAACACCCCGCAGTGACCGATGCCGACGGCTACCCCATCCGTTTCAACTCCCTTTCCGAGTTCTGGAACACCGAAGAGATGGAACCCCGCTGCCGCGCCAACTTCTTCTTCTCCGGCATGACTGAGCCTGTATCAGGGACTGTCCTGGACATTCAGGCCGGCGTTTACAAGGAGTATCCGGGCACGGCAAAGGACGGCACACCGGACCGTAACGAAGAGGATGCATACGCACAGGCCCATCGCGTCCGCGCAGCCCAGCCGGGCACCGTCCAGAATATAGGCGGTACGGATTACAAGATAAACGGCGCCAACGGCTATTCCACCGGCACAGGCGACGAAGGTTTCTCCACCACCGGCGTTTTCGTGCGCAAGTATGTGAACTACAATGCCGATCCTTCCACGCGCCAGCTCCATGGGTCCACCCAGAACTGGAAGGTGTTCCGCTACGGCGAAATCCTCATGGACTGGGCCGAGGCCTCCTACGAGCTTGGTCTTGAGACTGATGACAACGCCCTCAAGCAGGAAGCATTCGAGCACGTGAACGAAATCCGCGACCGTGCCGGTGCACATGCCCATGCGATGGTTGCAAGCCCCGTGGACGTGGGAACTGAACTCTACGGTTTCCCTGTGGATGAAAACCTCAAGTACATCCGTGACGAGCGCGCACGCGAGCTCTGCATCGAGAACCAGACAGAATGGGACAACCGCCGCTGGAGAATTGCCGACAGCAAATTCCAGAACTACATGCCCCACACCCTCTTCGGTTACTACGTGATTGCCGAGGGCAAGTACATCTACCTGAACGAGGCCGAAGTCTTTGGACGCCAGCTTTCATTTGACAAGAGACTGTACTATGAGCCCATCCCCGGCGGACAGATAAACACCAACCCCAACCTTGTCCGCAACGACGGTTATTGATTCAGATATGCATATGAAACATTATACCTATACATTAATCTGCGCATTGGCGCTGGTGGCAGCTGCGGTTTCCTGCATGAAAATAGACAATTTCGCCGAGCCTGACGCAAGGGTTTCCGGAACCATCATTGACAAGACCACCGGAAAACCCATGCTTCTGGACCATGCCGCGAACCATATCCGCATATGGGAGATGAGTTATTCCGAAAATCCCACTCCCCAGGACCTTGCCATCAAGGAAGACGGCACCTATAACAACACCAAACTGTTTGCCGGAACTTATGACATGCTGGCACGCGACGGCGCATGGTGGCCTTGCGACACCGTGTACAACGTGGCCATCGGCAGGAAGGGTGCAGTCCAGGATTTTGAGGTGACTCCTTACCTTCACATCGTGGACTTCACGGCAGAACTTCAGGGAACCGACATCGTCTTTTCCTGCAAGCTTCAGGCTCCCGTGACCGAGAATCTGCCACAGATCCGCGAGATACGTCCTTTCCTCAATACCAATATCCACTGCGGTCCTGCCAACCATATCGACGCATATTATACGGATACATACCGTATCAACCTGCGCAAGATGTGGACCGCCATCGGCGATGCTTCCGGCAACCAGACAGTGGACGCTTACACGGTGACTGTTCCCGTAAAGGCGGGATATACCTATTGGGTTCGTATGGGAGCCCAGCTGAATGACACGTACACCAGCTGGAACCTCTCCGAGGTGAAAAAGATTGTGGTACCCGAATAATGAAGAAAGCGTTTCTTTTCATCTTGTCCGCGACGGTAATCTTCTCCTCCTGCCACAAGGAGGAGGAGATTCCCGGCCGCGTTCAGCCCGGAAAAGATGAGGGAAAAACGGAGTCGGAATATGCCGATCCCGGAGTGGAACCCCGCGAAGAAGGAGCCCCGTACGACACGTACCGCGGCCTGATAATGGCCGGATACCAGGGATGGTTCGGCACTCCCGGGGACGGCTCTCCCATGACGGCCGTTCCCAACCAGGGCTGGTACCATTACCGTGAGAGCGAGCAGTTCCGCCCCGGAGTACTCCGCAATTCCATCGACTTCTGGCCGGATATGCGCGAGTATGAGAAGGCCTATGTGGTTGGAGACGGTGACGCCACCGGCTACAGTTCCCCCTTCATCCTTCCTGACGGTTCGCATGCCACGGTTTTCAGTTCGTACGACGAGTCCACCGTGCTCACGCACTTCAAATGGATGAAGGAGTACGGACTGGACGGCGTATTCATGCAGCGTTTTGTGGGCGAAATCCAGGATCCCAAGCATAAGGACCATTTTGACGTTGTCCTCAGGCATGCCATGAAAGGCTCCAATCAGTACCAGAGGGCGATTGCCGTCATGTACGACATGGGCGGCGTGGTTCCCGAGAACCCGTCCATGGCCACCTCCATGGTTGCCGACGCCCAGCGCCTTATGGATGAGTACAAACTCAAGGACCGTTCCGTCCAGAAATACTATTTGTATGAGAACGGAAAGCCGATGCTGGCACTCTGGGGAATAGCCTTCAATGATTCCGGCCATCCCAAACCCACTTACCTTGAGCCTTATATTGAAGAGCTTCAGGCGCAGGGCTGGGCAATCATGCTCGGCTGCCCGGCGTACTGGCGTGCTGGAGGCAATGACTGCGTGACGGGGAACGAGCACAAGAAGCTCATTGAACTCATCAAGAAGTGTGACGCCTTCATCCCCTGGTACGTGGGCCGGTACGGTTACGACAATTTTGAGAACCAGGACTGGCAGGACCGCATCAGGCAGGATATCTCTACGGCAAAGACATATTCCACGGCAGACCATGTGGTTGTCTACGCACCGCATATTTATCCGGGCGGCAGTGACCGCAACATGCATCCCAACAACGGCTATCCGGACGGAGATGTAACCAACACCGGCTATCGCTTTGGCGGGAAATTCTACTGGAAACAGTTCTACCGTGACTTCAAAAACGGCGCACAGGCCGTGTACGTGGGTATGTTTGACGAGATAGACGAGGGTACTGCCATCTTCAAGCAGATGAACGTTTCCGATGTCCCGTCCAATGTGCCTTACAAGAAGTCAAACGTGCCATCCTCATATGATTACACCTCGGATGACGATTATTGGGTTACGTATTATTCCAATGGCAGCTACCGCATGAACAGTTCCCGGCAGACCGACTCAAGTGTAGGCTGGAGCCGTTTGGCCTCAGACCTTGGAATACGTTTCCAGGGTATTGAAGACGAGCACGGTACAGACTGGTACCTTTGGCTCACCGGAGAAGCCCGAAAGATGCTGCGAAAAGAAACCACCCTCAGCGGGACCATCCCAATACGTTAATTGTTAACCAAATGAAAACCAAATACATATTGGTGTCAATGGCGGCTCTTGCGATGCTGCTTATGGCTTTCTCCTGCGGCTGCAACCGCACGGCAGAGGATAAAGAAGAGGTGGTGGAGCTTCAGATGCCGGCCAATCCGTTCATCACGGATCTGTATCTTGCAGACCCTTCCGCCCACGTATGGGAGGACGGGCGTCTGTATGTGTATCCTTCGCATGACAATGATCCGCCCCGCGGCTGCGACCTCATGGACGGCTATCACGTCTATTCCACCACCGACATGGTGAACTGGACGGACCACGGCGAAATCCTGCACTCCCGCGACGTTGAATGGGGCCGGGAAGAAGGCGGATTCATGTGGGCGCCCGATGCGGCATACAAGAACGGAAAGTATTATTTCTATTTCCCTCACCCCAGCGGTACGGACTGGAACAACACCTGGAAAGTGGGTGTGGCCGTGTCTGACAAGCCGGCTTCGGACTTCAGGGTGCTTGGCTATATTGAAGGCCTTGGAGATGCATTCTCGATGATTGACCCTTGTGTTTTCATTGACGATGACGGCACGCCGTACTTCTATTATGGCGGCGGCGGACGTATGGTTGGCGTGAAACTCAAGGACAACATGACGGAGATTGAAGGAGAAGTCAAGTGGTTCACCGGCATTCCTGATTACCATGAGGCTCCCTGGGTGTTCAAGAGAAAAGGCAAATACTACCTGATGTATGCCGACAACCATGTGGAGCCCGGGAACCGCGGCGCCAACCAGCTGCGTTACTGCTGGAGCGATTCTCCGCTGGGCCCTTGGGAATACAAGGGATTCATCCTTAAGCCCACGGACTGTGACACTTCCCACGGAAGTATAGTCAAGTACAAGGGACAGTGGTATCTGTTCTATCACAACTGCTCCATTTCCCATGTGGGGAATCTCCGTTCCATCTGTGTCGACAAATTGTATTTCAACGATGACGGGACCATAAGGGAAGTGGTTCAGACCAAATAGGCATGAGAATACGTTCCTGGTTGTTATTTATTATATTTGGACTGGCAGGTTCTGTCGCTGAGGCGGCGGAACCTGTCAAGTCCGCCATACGCTACGACTCATACAACGGCCTTGTCATGGCCGGTTACCAGGGATGGTTCAACACCCCGGGAGACGGCGCAGGACGCGGCTGGCACCATTATGAGAGGGGAAACCGTTTCGAACCGGGCTGGTGTACAATAGACCTGTGGCCTGAAGTATCCGAGTATCCCGACCTGTACGAAACCGCGTTTGTCTTTGACGACGGCTCACATGCCCGTGTCCCATCGTCCCATGACTATTCCACCACGGATACCCACTTCCGCTGGATGCAGGAATACGGGCTTGACGGGGTGTTCATGCAGCGCTTCCTGAGCGAAATTTCCAAGCCGTCAGGCATGGAGCATTTCTCCACTGTGCTTTCAAACGCCATGGACTGTGCCAACAGGTACAGCAGGGCGATTGCCGTCATGTATGACCTTAGCGGCATGCCCGGGGATGGCCCGGAGCTTCTTCTGAGGGATATTGATACGATAGCGCAGAGGCATCACCTCTTTGAACATGAAGAGAATCCTTCATACCTTTATCATAACGGCAAGCCGCTTGTGGCAGTATGGGGAATCGGTTTCAACGACAACAGGAAGTACGGTTATGATGAGGCTTCCCTCATCATTGAAGGACTTAAGAAGAGGGGATACAGCATCCTCATCGGCGTTCCCACCCATTGGAGGGAACTCACGTCCGACACGCTTCCTGACAAACGGCTTCATTCGCTCATAAAACGCTGCGACATTGTGATGCCCTGGTTCGTGGGCCGCTATACCGAATATACCTACGGCCAGTATCATGACCTTATCCGGGGGGACATGAAGTGGTGCAGGCGCCACAAGGTGGATTATGCCCCCCTGTGCTTCCCCGGTTTTTCATGGGCAAATATGCTACGGCACGGGAAAGGCCTGCAGATTCCGCGGGGAGGCGGCAGTTTCTTCTCTTCCCAGCTGGATTTCTGCATAGAAGCGGGTGCAAGGATGCTGTATATAGCCATGTTCGATGAGATTGACGAGGGTACGGCCATTTTCAAGATAGCCTCAAAAGTGCCGGTTCCGGCGCCAAGAAGCGAGTTCGTCCCTCTTGAAGAAGGTGTTCCTTCCGACCGTTACCTCATTCTTGCAGGCGAGGCCGCGAAACGTCTTAAGTAAAAAAAACTCAGGACAATAAATACAAGTTATCCCTTAAATTTGTATTTTTACGGTCAGTCGCATAGTTGCCATGTATTTGAAAAGAGCCGCATCAGTCCTGTTTTTCATCCTTGCCGCCGCCTGTCTTCGGGCTGCGCCCCTGGACTATGGCCTTTCCATAGTATCATATCCCGCAAGCGGGGAGAGGTTCTCCGGAATGGCGCTTGAAGGAGGCCGTCCTATCCAGCTCAAGGGGAGAACGCTGGAGCTGTCTTTTGACGTATATAACCGCAAGGACAATGTCTTCGGCTGCGTTTTCCGCATTCTTACGGACAAGGGAGAGAATGTGGACCTCATGTACACGGCAGACCTTCAGGACCGGAGGCAGCCCATTCTGGTTACCGGTACGGAAGTCCATTTGCTGGATTGTCCCATTCCCATGGAGGAGTGGATACATGTGTCCCTGTCGCTTAATCCCAAAGACGGGCAGCTCCTGCTGGATTACGGCGGTGAGACCATGAGCATGAGGGATGCGGGGACCAAAGGTGCGGAATCCTTCAGGATTTCCTTTGGCCTGTGCCCGTTTGCCGGATACGTCCTGTCGGACGTGGCCTCAATCGACTTAAGGGATGTGAAATTATCCAGGGGAGGCAAGCCTTTCCGCCACTGGGAGCTGGCAAGACATGCCGGGGATATTTGTTACGATGAACTTTCCGCTTCTCCGGCCACGGTGAAGAATCCTGTCTGGCTAATAGACGACTACGCCTCTTTCCGCCCGGTGCTGTCCCATAGTTTCCCGGACACCCCGTCCGTTACTTTTGATGACGACGCCACTTTTTACATGGCTTCCCCAGGGGAGCCCATCCACGCATTCCATGTGGACGGACGTCCTCCCCTGGAAATCCAGGTAAAGGGCGGAGCCAATCCGGCCAACTATCCCAACCAACTTTTCTATGTGGGCGGTGGCCATGACTGGCTCACGGCATACAACCTGGACGAGGGCCTGTTCTCCATCTTTGACTTTGCCACCCAGTGCTGGGACAACAAGGTGGAACCAACCCGGGATCATGATTACTGGAACAATACAAACGCCTGGGAACCGAATATCCATGCCCTTTATTCCTTTGGTGGATACGGCCATTATCATTACCGCAATGAACTGATAGTCAGTTATCTGGAAACCCCGGAATTGAACAGGAGGAAAATAATTGAGGAAATCACCCCGCGCTATGCCGTCACATCCTATATAGTGGACAGCCTGCTCTATGTATTCGGCGGCCGCGGCAACCCTTCAGGCAAGCAGGAGCTTTCCCCAAAGAATTATTACGACCTTTACACCGTCGACACCCGTGATTTTTCCGTCCGGAAGTTGTGGAGCATGGATTCTTCTCCATTCGGGGACTTCGTTTCCGGTGAAAATTTCGTATATAACTGGGCCAACGGAGATTTCTACCTCCTTTCCAACCTTGACGGCTTCACCCTTCTCAAACTGCGTCCTGAAACCCCGGGCGTGGAGAAGATGTCCCTGCCCATAAAGCCAAAGCGGAATGCCCAATATACATACCTGAACATCTGGCGCAGCTATTCCCGGGAGAAGATCTACGCCCTGGTGCTCCAGTCCCAGGTGGACAACAAGACGGATGTGGACATTTATGAGATAAACTATCCGCCCATTCCTGTCAGTGAAATCCTTCAGGAGGTCCGGCCTGAAAAGAAAAACAGTCTTCCCAAAGGCTTCTGGTGGACTTTGGGCATGTGCATGCTCTTTGCCCTTCTTGTTATCGGCAATATATATCTGGTATTCAAGCTCAGAAAGCGCAGGCAGTCTGTGCTGCACCCGTCGTCTGTACCTGAGGAGGATGTTCCCGGATATTATGATTTCTCCAAAGCCAGCGTAAACTTCTTTGGCGGATTCCATGTCACCGACCGTGAAGGAAATGACATGACGCCGCAGTTCACGCCCACCCTCAAATCATTGCTTATCCTTCTTATCCTGTATACGGAACGCTCCGGAGGTATCCCTTCCCATAAGATAAACAGCCTGCTCTGGTCTTACAAGATGGACGACACGGCAAACAACAACCGCAACGTTTACATGTCCAAGCTGCGCACTCTTCTTGAGAATGTGGGAGATGTACGTATCCAGAATACCAACAAACTGTGGAGCATCGAGTTTGGAGACGGAACGATTTGTGACTATTTGGAGGTGTCGCGCCTCTTGAAAGAGGGTGCCGGGGAAGAGGAAGTGGACCGGATGCTGGAGCTTTTCCTCCGCGGTCCCATCCTCCCCAATACGGAGCTGGACTGGATTGACGATTTCAAGAGCGCCTTCTCCTCGGAAGCCATAGACTTCCTGAGCAGGCAGCTTACAAGGGATGATTTGTCGGACCATACCCTCCTCAAGGCTGCCGATACCATCCTCCAGCATGATTTCCTGCATGAAGACGCCCTCAGGGCCAAGGTGCGCATATTGGTGCGGCAGTCCAAACCCGGACTTGCCAAAACAATCTACGACAACTTCTGCAAGGAATACCGCAAGTCTCTTGGAATAGACTACAAGGTGTCTTTCAAGGAGATAATCAGTTAAAGTCTTCCCGGTTGATCTTTTTATCCAGCCAGTCCAGCCGCTCATTGTAGAAGCTGACGAGGAAGTCGTATTCCTGGTCGTAGGTGTCGAACCAGTAGAAATTGGGCCAGACATATTTTCCAAGGATGTCCCAGCGCTGAAAATTGCGGTCCTGGGCTCCGGCCATGAGTTCACGCTGGCGTGCCAGGAAAGCCGGGACGTTCCTGAGCTTCGGCAGCAGTTCATTCCACCGGTCTTTTGCCTGAGCCTTGAAATCCGGATCGAAAAACATCTGGTTAAACCATTTTACGTAACGCATCTGCCAGCCGTCGGGCTTTTCGAAATTTGTGTAATTGCAGTTTCCGAAACTGATGTCAAAATCCCAGACGTGATACATTTCCATGGGATGTCCGGGCGTCTTGGTAATGTATGTGCTTTTGCGCACGTTGCCATCCGGATTCTTGGCGATTTCCTGGATTATGTAATAATTGATGAAGGAAGGAACGTCTATGTATGACCTGTAATCCTTGCTGCCGCTGCCCTGAATCTTGCCAAGGGCCGTTTCAAAGCCGTTGAACCAGTCCTGTACGTATTTCTGCTGGGCTTCTGTAGGATATTCCGGTTCATGGAACATGACAGGTGTGTCCCAGATGGTTTTGAAACAGACCGGCTCATCCATGGCCTCCTCAATTTCAAGATAGTATCCTCCCTCCAGGTCATTTTCCCCGGCCACCTCTATATTGACCCGGTGTCCTGCGATTTCCTTGTGGTCAGAAAAGACATATACGCCCTGGTATTCATCGTTGAGCCAGACTTCGGCGCTGAGCATGTCTGGTGTCCAGGACATTCCGCACACCCGTGACACTTCCATTGCCAGGATGTTCCTCAGGAGGGTTTTGTCAGAATAGTTTGCAAGTAGAATCCAGTCCTTGTTGCCCCAACGGCCAAAGAGTTTTTTCTTTTCGTCCAGCTTTATGCGGTAGGGTTTCTTGGGCATGCCCCAGCTGGTGTTGCCCCGGCCCCTGATGCGCCCTTTCACCTCAATGGAGGCCTCATCCATATAGAATTTTGAAGGGTCCGAGAAAACGAAAGCGGCATTTACCCAGTCTTTTTTGCTGTCGATGGTTTTTTCCGTGTGGATGCTTATGCCGGGGATTTGGTAATCTGCCGGAATCTCCTTGTCGTGAAGAGGGTCAACCCATTCCGGCTCTGCAGGCTTTTCCGTTTCTTCGGTAGCGGTATCATCGGGCCTGGTCCTGACGGCCGGCGGGATTATCTCCTCCTTCTCGCAGGCTGTCAATGTGACAAAGACGGAAATAAATATGACAAGGCGTTTTTTCATTTCAGGTGCAAATATAACCTGAACAGGTTAATAATACCCTTAAAATGAAATGTAAACGGAATTAATTCATCATTAACCGATGCGCTCAGTCAATCATGACCTGGGGAGTGGCCATGGAGGGCACTTTCGAAAATAAGTATTAACGAAAAAATCTTTTCGTGTCTACTTCTCGCGCGCGGTACAAGATAAAATTGCAGAATTGATGACAAATCCATATCTTTGCCCTGATTTCGTGTAGAAATGGAATAACAAACAAGTTTGATTTCGTGTTAATTTATGTAAAACCAAAGCTTGATTCCGTGATGAAAAGAAAGATATACGACCAGTTGCTGCTCTGGAAAAACAAGCGGAAAGGCAAGTCTGCCATGATGATAGAGGGCGCCCGCCGCGTGGGCAAGAGCTATATTGTCAGGGAATTCGCGCAAAAAGAATATAAGAGCTACATCCTCATAGACTTCTTCAAAGTCGGCGACGACATCAAAGACCTCTTCAAGAACTACAAGGACAATCTGGACATGCTCTTCACATACCTGAGCACCTATTTCTCCACACGGCTGTATCCGCGGGAATCCATCATAGTTTTTGATGAGATTGAATTCTGTCCTGCAGCCCGGGCCGCCATCAAGTACCTGGTTGAGGACGGCCGATACGACTATCTGGAAACCGGCTCCCTGCTCGGCATGAAAATGAGCACCAAACGCAAGCGCAAGAAAAACGAAAAGAAGGAGGACTACCTGGTTCCGTCCGAAGAGGAGAACATAGTCATGCATCCGATGGATTTCGAAGAGTTTCTCTGGGCCATGGGCGAAGAAAACCTGATGGACTTTGTACGGATGAAGTTTGCAGCCAAGGAACCCGTCGGAGAGTCCATGCACCGTAAACTCATGGACTATTTCCGCCTTTACATGATTATCGGCGGTATGCCGCAGGCCATCTTGGAATACCTGGATACCAAATCCTTCGAAGACGTAGATCGTGTCAAGCGCCAGATCCTCAACCTCTACTACAACTGCATCGACAATTACGCCGGCGTACATGCGGCCAAAGTGCGAGCCATCTACGAGGCCATTCCGGGCCAGCTTCAACTGCACGAGCACAAATTCCAACTGTCGGACCTCAACAAAGATGCCCGATTCCGGGACTATGACAGCTCTTTCTTCTGGCTGCGCGACGCCAAGATGGTCAACATCGCGTTCAACACCACTGAACCAAGCATCGGACTTGGGCTCAAGCAGCGGGATAACTCCCTAAAATGTTACATGAACGACACGGGGCTCATGATCAGCCACGCCTTTGATGAACGCGGAATCGTTTCCGAGCAGCTTTACCAGAAGATTCTCAAAGACAAACTGGAGGTCAATGCCGGCATGTTGATGGAAAACATCGTCGGCCAGATGCTTACCGCCATCGGCTGCAAGCTCTTCTTCTACTCCAACCCGTCCCGCGAAAACAAGGAAGACAGGATGGAGATTGACTTCCTCATTTCCAAGAAGGCCGTCACCAGCCGGCACAACATTTCCCCCATCGAGATTAAATCTTCTACCGGGTTCACCACCACATCCCTGGGGAAATGCATCAAGAAATACTCCACACACCTGGCACAGGCTTATATCGTCCACACTGGTGACGTAAAGAAAGAAGGCGATTACCTGTACATCCCGCTGTACATGGTACCGTGCCTGTAATGGGGAATGCCAGAGAATCAGCGAGTTTCTCTACATGCGATTAATGATGTAGAACTTCGCGGACGGATTTTCCGCAATCCGCTCTGCTGAGCCACCGTCGAACAACAGGTCCGGGCGATAAAAACCTTTTCCGGCCTCATCAAGATACGAGCGTTCGTTTTCGGTAAAATCAATAAATCGGGAGACACATTTGACGGCCTCGGATGTCAAAAGGTAAG
>FLNZ01002581.1_pt1 | contig 14886 bp, 10 predicted proteins | sample 1140391 | NCBI WGS metagenome assembly FLNZ01 (sample SAMEA3878171, study PRJEB12797) | bioreactor metagenome | biome: Moose rumen | place: Sweden | collected 2011-10
AAAACCTTGTGATCATGTCCAAGTACGCCACTCCTCCATGCGGACTCTCCACTGCAGGACTGGAGAAAAACTTCGACACAGAAGCCTTCGGAAACGCCAAGATTTACATACCTTGGGGTACCAAGGAGACATATAAAAGCAGCTGGAAGGCGTTCGATGAGACGTGCTTCATCGAGGACGAAGACCCCAGACCGACAATAGCCGTCAACGGCATCCAGTACATCATTGATACTGACGGCGGCTATGCTTTCGTGTCTGGATTCAAGGAGAATGTCGTTGCCACCACGCCTGGTGAGGATGACGGCGACGACGTGCTTACCTACGACGTGCGCGACGAGCTCACCCTCGAGAGCAGCCTGACATGGGAAGACACCACCTATCCCGTGACAACCATCAACGACGAGGCCCTGAAGGACTGCCATATCCTCCGCAAGGTCACCATCCCGTCATCCTACACCAAGATCGGCAACAATGCCTTCACCGGCAGCACGCTCGAAGAGATTGTGCTCGATTGTCCGCTGGACGGGATGTTTTGGCACTCGGGAACCTCTCCTTTCTATCTTTGCGAGCATCTCACCAAGGCCACCCTCACCACTAACTGCGGAACGACCTTGCCAATTGGCATCTTCTCCAATGCGACGAGCCTCAAGGAATTGAACCTGCCCGAAGGACTTGAAACCATTGGGGTAAATTCGCTATGCTACACGGCAATTGAGGAGGTCGACCTGCCGTCAAGCCTCAAAGAGATTGGAGACGATGCCTTTGAAGGAAGCCAGCTCAAGAGCATTGAACTGCCCGAGGGGATCACGACATTGGGATATTCACCTTTTTCAGGCACACAGTTGGAATACCTGTATATCCCCCGTGGGGTGACCAGTACGTCTGACGTCTCTAAAATTTGTTCCGGCCTGTCTGCAACGCTCAAAAAACTGGAGTTCGCATCCGACTGTCCCATTGAGGGCATCCCCTATGGATGCTGCCAAGATTTTGAAAAATTGGAGGAAGTCATCCTGCCCAACGCCATTAAATCCATAGGCGAATGGAGTTTCAGCAGATGCTCTGCCCTGAAAAAAATCGACCTGCCTGAAACACTGGAAACTGTCGGAGAGTATGCCTTCTACAACAGCTCGGGACTACATCTGCGGCTTCCAGAGTCACTGAAGAGCGTAGGCAAACAGGCATTCACAGGCGTATACCTCGAGCCATTTACGCTCTCCTCGGAACTTGAGGATATCGCATCAAGAGCATTTTGGGGTGCAAACTGGAATACACAGGGTATTGTCAGTTTCCTCGACACTCCTTTTGACAGGGGAGATGATGGCCGTTTGGTTAATTACAAGATCATGAACCTCTATTATAAGTACTCAGACTCACAGATGCCCACCCTTTGGGTGCCCTCAGGAAGCAAGACCGACTACGAAGAAGCCTGGGGCGATGAGTTCAAGGACATCAGAGAACACAGCGGCAAGGACTACGACGTGAGCATCGGGGACAAGAGCAGTCCCCGTGGCGCCACACTCCGACTGCCGGTCAACATGTCCAACATCTCTGACGTCACAGGCCTGATGTTCGACATGACGCTGCCGGAGGGAACCTCCGTGGTGAAGAACAGCGCCGGCAACTACTACGTACAACTCGGCGATGCTGTCTCCGGGCACAATCTCTACGTCTCCGAACTGGCCAACGGCGACTACCGCTTCATCATCATCTCCTTCAGCAGCGAAAGCTTCGCCGGCATCAATGAGCAGCTCCTCACGCTCGACATTGATGTCTCCACCGACATCGCACCGGGCAGCTACAGCGTCGACATCCACAACGTGAGCCTCGTCAGCCCCGATGGTTCCAACATCGAAAGTTACTGCAACCCCGGGAGCGCCTCCACACTGGAAATCACCTCCAAGCTGATGGGTGACGTGAACGGGAACAGCCGCGTGGACCTGGCCGACGCCGTCTGCATCATCAACCACTTCAACGGACGCACTCCGGGCACGTTCGACCCGGAACTCGCCGACCTCAACAGCGACGGCAGCGTCACACTGGCCGACGTAATCAAAATTATCAACGTGCTGAAATACGCCAGCAGCGCGCCGGCGGCGCCGACATCCGGCGAGATCTGGGCAGAGCGCACACAGGGCGGCTTCGACATCTGCGTCAGCACCGCCAACGACTACACCGCTCTCTCCATCGACCTGGCGCTGCCGGAGGGGACAGAACTGAAAGGTGTCACCACCGAAACCACGCGCTGCGCCGACCACCAGGCCGTGACCAGCCGTCTCGACGACGGAGCCACGCGCATCATCCTCTTCTCGCCCACCGGCACACCCATCGGGAATGACGGATGCATCCTGCACGTGAAGACAGACATGACACCGACAGCCCCCGGCATCAAGAACGTGGAACTGGTGACCACCGACGCCAGGACGTTCTCGGCAGAAGCCATACCGGGATACACTACCGGCATGTCCCGCATCAAGGGCGGACTGTCCGTGCGGACTGAGGGGCGCGGCATCGTGGTCTCCACCGCCACGGCGTGCAACCTGACCGTTTGTGACACGCAGGGGCGCACGCTCCGAAGCCTGAGGCTCACGCCAGGCTCACACACCATCAGCGGACTCGCGCCGGGTGTGTACCTCATCAACGACACGAAATACGTCATCAAATAAAAACTCAACGACAACATGAAAATCCTGAAGAAAATTTTCACGCTGCTGCTGCCCGCCGTCGCCGGCGGCGCAGCAGCGGCCGACGTGATCACCATCCCCGACGTGACCATCGCGCCGGGAGAGACCGGTGAGATCGTCATCAGCTACGCATTCACAGAGGAGGAGTATGTCGGATTCGACGCCAGGCTCACGCTGCCCGGAGACAATATGGTGGTCTGCGAAGAACCGGCAAACAAAAGCGACGGCAACGAGGTGGTATGCTCTTTTTCCCAACTCAAAGCGGCGGACGGGTACCAGCTCTTCTCCTACAGTTACCTGGAAGAAGCGACAAACCCCAGAAACGAGTACAAGTTCAGCATCGTCAATTTCTACGGCACAGCACTGCCGTCAAGCGGTGAGCTGCTCAAGATCACCGTCAAGGCCGACGAGAATGCCGTGCTGGGGACAGAATACACGGCTACCCTCTCCAACATCTCCGTCATCTACAATGACGAGTTCTACAATGCATACGACAGGTATCTTGAAGATGTGGAATTCAAGATCATACTGGCGGAGCCGGACAACACCATCAGGTTCGACGAAAACTCCACCTCACTGCCCTCCTACACAGCCGGTGCGAAAGGCGACGTGGCGATGACACGCACCATCAAGGCCGGTGAGTGGAGCACCGTCGTGCTGCCGTTCACCTTGACCAAATCCAAGGCTGAGGACGCTCTCGGAAACGACGTGAAACTGGCCGAGTTCACCGGATTCGAGGTGGACTACGGCGACGACGATGAAAATGTCGTCCCTTTGGGCATCACCCTCAAATTCTCAAGCTATACCATGACGGCGAAGAAACCCATGACCGGAGGGAAACCCTTCCTTGTCAAGACCAGCAAGGACATAGAGTCTATTGAGGCTGAGGACGCGACATTGTTCGATGTCGTAACAGATGTGGAAAAAACCGATGAATATGACACTCCGGGCAAGTTCACTGGCACGTTTGTCAAGACTGTTGTGCCTGTGGACGGACTGTTCCTCAGCGGCAACAAATTCTGGTATTCTGCCGGCAAGACGAACATCAAGGCCTTCCGCGGATGGTTTGAGCTGGGAGCCGTGCTGGACAAGGAGACCGATTTCAGCGCCAATGTGAGCTTCTTCGTCGATGACGAGCCGACTTCCGTGGATGGCGTCCCGGCAGCGTCTCTGTTCAGACGCAGCGGCGTCTACACCATTGGAGGACAGTACATAGGACGCGACATCGACAACAGGCGGTTGCCGGCCGGCATCTATATTATTAACGGTAAAAAAGTAATAAGATGAAAAGGACATATATCACACCTGTGACAGAAACGGAGAAAGCCATGCCGCAGCAGATACTGGCCGGCAGCGTGAAAGGCAAATTCACGGATATGTCAGACCAACTGGACATCGGATACGGTGGCGTCGACGAGGATGGCTCACTCGACCCCTCCTCCAACAGTTTCAAATGGGACAGCGAGAACTGGGACAAGCTGTAACAACTCTCTCAGCCACTATTCACAAGGGGCAGCCGGGACATGAGTCCCGGCTGCCCCTTATGTGTTGCCTTATTGGAAATTGAGGATTGAGGATTGAGGATTGAGGATTGTCGTCAAAATGTTTTCTATGTCCTGCCTGTTGATCCCCGGGATAGCAGCTTTTCCTCCTTGAGCGTTAAGGTAATTTATAAACAAATGTTAAATATATACTGTTTCACGAAAATTTTTGGTGAAAAATTTGGAGGGAACATCAAATTGACATACTTTTGCAGTGTACTATTAAAGTAGTACACTAAAACACTAATAATAATAACAATTAAAAAATAACACATTATGAACACTATCATCACCATTTGCACCGTTTTAAGTATGTACATGACCTCTCTGCACGACATCAACAGTGAGTATTACTACAACGCCGACATCGACAACGGAATCGTAAAAACCATGTATGTGTACGACAAAGTTTCCAATGGCATCAGTCCGAAGCTCTCCTATGATTTCAAATACGACGCAGAGGGGCGTCTCATTGAAAAGACCGTCAATATCTGGGATAGTTGGAGCAAACAATACAAGCCCTCCTTCCGCCTTGAGATGAGTTACTACGACAACAGCTATGAAGTTGCCCTCAGCCTATGGAACAAGCATAAAAAAGAGTGGAAGACCTCCTCAGAGAAAATCATCTACCAAATAGAGAATGACCAAGTGACGACAGTCAATTACCTCCAACGCAATCACCAAGGAGAATATGATCCTATAGATTGTATGAGTATTCTTGACCCGTCAGAAGGACTTTTGCTGGCAGAGACATGGTAGCCATGTGCCCCGCGAGAAAATCATCCTATCCATCATCAGACACAAATCATTAAAAGAAACAATCATGATAAGCGTAAAAAATATCGATTTCAAATATGCAGGTCAGAAGAATCTGGTATTTCATGATTTCAGTTTACAACTGAATGAGAACAACATCTACGGACTGCTTGGAAAGAATGGTACCGGCAAGAGCACCCTACTCTACCTGATCGCTGGTTTGCTTCGCCCATCCCGGGGCGAGGTATCCATAGAAGGCATACCATCAAAAGCTCGTCGTCCAGAGGTTCTACAGGAATTATTCATCGTGCCGGAGGAGTTTGACATGCCTCAGATGACCCTGAGTCAATATGTCAAGATACACAAGCCATTTTATCCCAATTTCAGTCAGGAGATTTTGGAAAAATGCCTAAAAGACTTTGACATGCCCACTGCGATGAAACTGCAGTCGCTCTCCATGGGACAAAAGAAGAAAGTCTTCATGAGTTTCGCCCTTGCATCTCAGACAAAATTGCTGCTGATGGACGAACCCACAAATGGTCTTGACATACCCTCAAAGACCCAATTCCGACGTGTTGTGGCCAACAACATGACCGACGACCGCACCCTCATCATCTCGACGCACCAAGTACACGACGTGGAGTCTCTCCTCGACCATATTCTCATATTAAACAACAGCCGGCTGCTACTCGATGCACCCGTGAGTGATATTTGCGACCGATTCGCTTTTGAGTATCGCATGCCAGGTATCGCACCAGACGATGATGTACTCTATAGCGAGCCATCAGTACAAGGCGAGGCTGTCATCACCCGTAGGAAAGAGGGCATGACAGAGAGCCCGCTCAATCTGGAACTGCTATTTAATGCCATCACAATGGGCAAAATACAGTATGACAGCAAAGGATTCCTCACACAAGACCTCTAACATCAGCAGTATGAACAATATTTTCAATCTTCATAGGTTAGGCAATTTTATCAAATGGTCTATCGCCATAGACAAGCCTTACAACCGCCAGACCGCCATGACATTTCTTGCGATATGCGCCATCCTGCTTCAATATCCCAACATCTTTTATCTGTCGGGAGAGAGCGGAGGGATGAAGATGGCCCTGAGCATGACTGTAATACTAATCACGGTCGCCATTCTTGTCGGAGGATCCTACATGTTCTATTCGTTCTATAAATTCAGAGACGGCATACGTGCCATGTTCCTGATACCAGCGAGCAATTTGGAAAAATTTCTCGTCCGCTATCTTCTACCCATTATCTTTGCACTTATACTCATCATTATAAGTCTTTTAGCAGGTGATGTGCTGCAATATTTTGTTGGAATGATGATAGATCGAGACCCTCTACAATTTGTTTTTGTTGAGTTGTTCAACCAGCTAAATAAACCTGCAGGCACGATTACATGCTCAACGGGCACATTATTGTCATTCATGTTTTGGATCCACACCCTTTTCCTGCTTGGTGCCAATCTTTTCCGCAGCATCAAATTTAATTGGGTTTTCATCATGCTGTTCTTGCTGCTGGTATTTATAGGAACATCCATGTTGTTCCCTGCTATGGGCCAAGCCCTCGTCCGTGTCTTTCAAGATCATCTCAATCACTATCATACAATATACAGCCTGATTTTCCTCATCGTAGGCATACTAAACATCAGGTTGTCCTACAAACTTTTCTGCAACAGGCAGCTCATCGGCAAATTCATCAACAGACTCTAATCCTCAGATTATGAAAACATTTAATATAAAGAGGTTTTGGAATACCTTCAAATGGTATATCATGGAGAATAGCAACAAACTGATTGTTTGGGCCTTGGCAATGACATTCGGATTTATGGTAATAGAATTACTGATTGACTGGTCATTGCAAAGGAATCATCAGGTGCCAAACAACTACAACATCAATATATTAGGATCTTTGGGATTCTGTTTCTTTATCGCTCATGTCATCATTATTTTTGGCTTTAGCAGGATATTCTCACTTCTCAACACGAAGCAGAAGAGAATCTCGTATCTCACCCTTCCTGCCACCAATGCCGAGCGATTCCTGGCCGCACTCCTCTATGTGCTTATAGTATTTCCTCTCTGCGTCTTCCTGTCATTTCTAATGGGTGACACTTTGCGAATGTTAATAGATGGAATATCAAGAAATCAATGGTTTAGTTGTATCAGTTTGATATTCAATGGCTATCCAATGTATTTTCACTTCGGCAGCTGGGCAAATATAATGGATAATATCCATGATATATCTATATTATTGTGGATTTGCTCATTATACATTTTAGGTGGCACCTGGTTTAGAAAACATGCGTTTTTCATTGTGACTGCAGGACTGATGGCTCTCCTGATTGCAATAATCTGGTCGCAAGCCACGTTCACATGGCATTTCTCACTGGCTACATACGATGCCACAGGTCAAGCAATCGACGTGAGCCCCTTCATCTACCCTGTTACCATCGCCATACTGGCAGCGACACTACTCAACATCTGGCTGAGCTACAGAATATTCAAGAATTTTCAGATTATCACCTCAAAATGGACTAACATATGACATTCAGCAACGACAAAGCTATATACATCCAGATGGCCGACCGCCTCTGCGATGAAATCATCTCGGGACAATACCAAGACGACGCACGTATTCCCAGTGTGCGCGAGTATGCCGTACTTCTTCAAGTGAATACCAATACAGCGATGAAAGCCTACGACCAACTGGCACGCGATGAGATCATCTACAACAAACGTGGGTTGGGCTACTTTGTGAAGGCAGGTGCCAAACAGAGAATCATGAATGTTCGCCGCAAGGAATTCATGGAGTCCACACTGCCAAAATTGTTCCGGAACATGCGCATGCTCGGCATCGACATCGACGACATCGTGGCGGCATGGGAGAAATAACGCATGCTGTCCATCAAGACAATGCCTCAAGTCGCCAGGACACAGCAGGTGCTCCATATTCTCTTGTCAGGCGGAGGACTGTACGACAGCAGAGAGGAAAAGGCAAAATTATTTGGTTCTTGTCTCAATATTTCTTAATTTTGCAGTCAGAATAGCAGAACCACAAACTGTCATTTATAAAAAGAACAACAAACATCTACTAAAATGAGAGCAAAAACCTATCGAGGGCGTTGGATTACGACCCTCATTCTCTGTATTCTGTCCACTATTTGCTGGTCTCAAGAGCCCTATTTCATCCAGACCTTTGAGGACAGCATACCCAGCCAAGATGATGTGAAAGAGCCACTATCATTCTTCATAGAAGGGCAAGGAGAATGGATATTTTATAATTGTTTCAAAGGAACAAACACCAAATACATCCAAGATGGTTCCACCGGGGATCTCCGCATGGTAAAAAGCGGGCTGAACGGTCCTGGGGACTCTTATGTCATCTCGCCACTGTTAGACCGTGGCGTGAAAAAGATCACCTTCGATGAGGGACGCACAAAAAAGTATATCGATGTGTCGGTGTCGAAAGATGGTGGCAAAACCTGGACCAGCATCTACCAATATAACAAGAACACACAGGCAAGCAACACCATCGAAGTAAACGACATAGAGGTCAACCGCATCCGTCTTTCCAACTACAACACTAAGAACGACTGCGACGTTGACAACCTGGCCATCTATCCCGAGGCCAGTGGAACTCCAGCCACCATCATCACAGGTGAAGCCACCGACATCACCAAGACCACAGCCCGCGTAAGCGGACAGCTTGTCGACAGCGGTGACCAAGAGATGCTGCATTATGGTATCTGCTGGAACTATAGCGGCGACCCAGTATATACAGACAATCCCACACAGGCACACAAAGAAAACTTCACCGTTGCCATTGAAGACTTGACAGCCAGCAGCACAATCTATTACCGTGCCTACGCATTCACAAGAGCAGGTGTCAGCTACGGAGAGACACGCACATTCCAGACATCCGATGCCACTCCCGCCATCATTCACACCAAGGAGATCACCATCAACCGCCACGGCTATTTTGTAACAGGCGGACAGGTGACCGATGATGGCGGTCTTCCTATTGACGAGTTGGGTATTGTCTATGCCACTAACGGCGGCCTGACCGTTGACAACGGGGAGAAGATAGAGGCGACATCTAAATCCGACAACTTCACAGTCAGGCTGCCTCTGGAAAGTCACAACACCTACTATTACCGCGCATATTGCCAAACAGCAATGGGTATCAGTTACGGAGAAGAGCTGACCTACACTACCGGCGAGGTACAGCCACCATCTTTTACCGGCAATATCATCTGGTGCTCACCAAAGGCAAATGATGATGGTGCCGATGGTTCTGAGGAAGCCCCCTTCTATTCACTCCAGAAAGCCGTCGACATGGCTGAACCAGGCGACACCATCTACATGAAAGGAGGCACATACGTATATGACGCCCGTGTAAACATCAACACCTGTGCAACAGCAGAGAAGCCCATTGCCCTCTATGGCTACGAAGGGCGTGCCATACTCGACTTCAGCGCCATGCCCTACCATGCCCACTCCGACAACCCATACCAAGGCGTGAGACTTTGTGGGTCTTATTGGCATTTCTATCATATTGACATCACCAACGCGTCGGACAATGGGCTACTCATCGAGCGCAACAAACCCACAGGCGGCTCCAACACCGATATTCTCAACGCCACAGAGCAGGCACATGACAACATCATTGAGGAATGCAATTTCTACCGCAATGGCGACACAGGACTACAAATGAAAAACTTAGCATCATTTAACTATGTCATCAACTGCGACTCCTATCTGAATTGCGATGAGGACCAAGGCGACGCCGATGGTTTTGCCCCGAAACTCTCTGTGGGCGACGGCAATTATTTCTATGGTTGCAGAGCATGGGCAAACTCAGATGACGGCTGGGATGTGTTCTTCAAAAAAGACGGTGGGTTCTCCGACAATGTCAGTATCATTATCGAAAACTGCATTTCTTATAAGAACGGATACCTCGATTTAGAAACCATCGCTCCCGACGGCAACGGAAACGGGTTTAAGATGGGATCCAACCAAGGAGCCATGAACGTCTTTATGAACCGCTGCCTGGCAGTCTGCAACAAAGCCAAGGGCTTCGACCAGAACCACAACGCCGGCGACATCATCATGAACAATTGCACGGGCATGACCCTCAAGTCTATCAGCGACAAGACTTATTCCTATCGTATCTACGAGGAGATTGCCAGCGGGCACGCCGTGAGACTCACCAACTGCATCGCCATCAACGACAATGCCGCCACCAACAAAGTGGACAAGAACACAGGAAAATACAAAGAGGGCGAAGACGGGAAATATGGAGAATACGGGCGTTTCGAAGTTGACTCAACACTGGTGGGTATGGAATTGAAAACCTGCGAGTTTCAGGCTGCCGACCCGACACAATTCATCCGAATTGACAACCACGAGGAACTGATTGCCGAACGCACAGCCGACGGTCAGTTGCCTCCCACTACCTTTGCCCATCTGCGTGATGGCTCATTTCTCATTGATGCCGGTACCCCTGTCGAGTCTACCGTCTATCGCGGAATCTCCGTGGCGGGTATAGAATATGCCGGAGCTGCACCAGATTTAGGTGCTTACGAGAGTGAGGAGTCCAATGCTACTGCTATAGGAAGATTAGAGAAGCAGCCGACATCAGGAGCGATACGGTTGATTACGTCGCAAAGCGGAATCATCGTCATCACCGTCGATGCGCCCGATTCCGTCAATGACTTCTTGCTTCAGGCATACGATGCCCAAGGGCGCATGTTGGAACAACGTCATTTCTCCGGAAAATCCACAGCCTTCCATCCTGCTTCCGGCAAGGGTATCATCACCCTGTGCGTCACAGGGAATGGTGGATTCCGCGCCACAGCCAAAATCACCATGTAGAGACAAGCACCAATTTGTCTCTACATCTTTGTGTCTGTAAAAAAGTCCCCAAAAATTTTTTTATATTGAGAATAATGACTATCTTTGCATTGTGATTGGTTCGCTATATAGCGATGAAAAGGGAACGGGGTGGAACTCCCCGACAGACCCGCTGCTGTAAGTTGTCTTTCATCACCAGGAGCAAGATGCCACTGGCCATCTGCCGGGAAGGCGCTCATGGTGTGACAACAAAGTCAGAAGACCTGCCGTCACCACGCACATGCGTTGACACGCGGTTATGTCGACGCAATGTATACACTATGAGTTCATTTTTGCTCACATGTCTGCTTTGCGTGCTCACGTTTTCGGCATACGCCCAAAGTGACACGACAGACGCCAACGACAGTATTCTCAATTTCCGTCCAGTCGTGATTACCTCGAAACTGACTTTTCGAGAGGTAATCCCCTCACAAACGCTCAGTGGCGAGCAACTGGAACGCTTGAATACACATTCGGTGGCTGATGCGCTGCGCTATTTCTCCGGACTCCAATTGAAAGACTATGGTGGCGTAGGTGGCATCAAGACCGTCAATATCCGGAGTATGGGCACCAATCACTTAGGTATCTACTATGATGGCATAGAATTGTCGAACGCACAAAATGGTCAAATCGACCTGGGGCAATTCTCACTCGACAACGTCGACGAGGTGACATTATACAATGGACAAAAGAGCGCCATTTTCCAAACGGCCAGCGACTTCGGCAATGCCGGATCCATATATATCCGCACCCGTCTTCCCCGATTCCAAGGCAATGAGAAACAGCATTTCAAAGTCAATTTAAAAGGAGGTTCGAGCGACATGATACGTCTGTCGGGCCTTTATGAGCACAAACTCAGCGACCACGTCAGCGCCTCTGTGAGCGCAGGCTTCCTCAATGCCAGCGGGAAGTATAAATTCCGTTACCATCGTGTGAATATCGATGGCAGCACTGCCTGGGACACCACAGCCGTGCGTCGAAATGGTGACATCCACGCTGAGCGTATAGAGACCAATCTTCACGGACTCATCAATCAAGGATATTGGCAGCTGAAAGGATATGTCTACAACTCCAACCGCGGTATTCCCGGAGCAATTGTCAATAATGTCTGGCGACGAGGTGAGCGTCAAGGAGATCTCAACACCTTTGCGCAAGGACAATGGCAGCGAAGTTATGGCGAGCGATTCAGCACCCGTGTGATGGCCAAATATGCCTACTATCGCACACACTATGTGAACAAAGACTCCACACAGTTGCCTGTCGACAACCGCTACTATCAGCAAGAGCTATATGTCACCACCTCCAATGTATATGAGATTCTACACAATTGGAGTGCCTCTATGAGTTACGACCTGAGATGGAATAAGCTCAACGCGAGTACATACAATTTCTCCTACCCCACCAGATGGTCAAACCTTGTGTCAATAGCCACAGCGGTAGACTATTCTCGTGTAAAATTGCAGGCCAATTTGTTAGCATCCATTATCAACGACCACACAAGAGGTCCCATAACCACCAACCAACAGACAGGGGAGTCCGCACATCATCATGGCAGCAAGGAGCCCACCTTGGTGCGATGGACACCCGCTTTCTTCGCCAATGTCTATCCGCTGCGAGGAAGGATGCTCTCACTGAGGGCTTTTGTAAAGAGAAGTTTCCGTATGCCAACGTTCAACGACCTCTACTACACAGACATGGGTAATGCCACTCTCCGCCCCGAGACAGCCACCCAATACGACATGGGGATTGTGCTTAACAAGACCTGGGGAAAAGGCATCGTGAAACACATAGGAGTGCAAGCCGACGCCTATTACAATGATGTAAAAGACAAAATCATCGCATACCCCAAAGGACAGCAATTCCGTTGGACAATGCTCAATCTGGGACGTGTACATATCAAAGGCTTTGACATCGAGGCAGAGACCGACCTGCGACTGACCCACGGCTTAACACTGACCGGGCGTGCCCAATATACCTATCAAGACGCAAGAGATGTGACCGACCCCACGACGCCCTATTACCATGACCAGATACCCTATATCCCATGGCACAGTGGTTCGGCCATCATTGGGCTCAACTACAAAAGATGGACTGTGAACTATAGTTTTATCTATTCCGGGGAACGGTACAACGAGCAGGAGAACATCATATACAACCACACGGAGCCATGGTATACCAGCGATCTCAGTGTGATGTACGATTTCCAATACCAACGGATGAAGTGGAAAGTGACACTTGAGGTGAACAACCTGCTCAGCCAAGACTACGATGTCATCGTCAACTACCCTATGCCAAAACGCAACTATGCGATATCCCTCAACATAGAATACTAAGAAAATGAAAAATAACATATTACCATACCTGGCCATTGTCATGACAATAGCATTGTCATCCTGCCGCGATGAAAACATCGTTGTCTACCCCACACAAGATGACACCGGGCACAAAACACACACTGAATACATCGGCATGTATGTGCTCAACGAGGGGAATATGGGCAGCAACAAATGCACCCTCGACTATCTGGATTTGATGACAGGTGTATACAGCCGCAATATCTATCCATCCCGCAACCCCAGCCAAGTGATGGAACTGGGCGATGTGGGCAATGACATAAAGATTTATGGCAATAGTCTCTGGATGGTGGTCAACATGTCGAACAAGGTGGAAGTGGCCGACGCCATGACAGCTGTGAGCCGTGGACATGTGGACATACCCAACTGCCGATATGTGACATTCGACGGAGGATATGCCTATGTCAGCGCCTACGTGGGTGAAATCAACAAAGAGTCGGTCATCGGCGGAGTGTACAAAGTGGACACCACAACACTTCAAGTAGTTGGGAAAGTGAACGTGGGGTATCAACCTGAAGAACTGGCTGTGGCCAATGGAAAACTCTATGTTGCCAACAGCGGAGGATATCAGGCCATGCAAGGAAAAGGCTACGACAACCGTGTGAGTGTCATCGACCTTGCGACCTTCACCATGGAAAACCACATCAACGTGGCCCCCAATCTCTCACTGCTCCGCAGCGACAACCACGGTAATCTCTGGGTGGCCTCAAGGGGTGATTACATGAGTTACCCATCTCGACTTTACCACCTCAAAAAAGACAAAAAAGGGATGATGGCAGTGGCCGACTCCATCGACACCCCTATCGGCGGCATGACCATCTTAGGTGACTCTATTTATTATTACGGTTCCACTTACGACAAAAACTGGGTACCTAAGACCGTCTACGGTATCATCGATGTCAACACCACAGCCATTATCAATGACCAATTGATACACCAACCCGCCGACAACCCACTGAAAACCACCTATGGCATCATGGTCCACCCTGTGAGCCATGATATCTATATCATGGATGCCACCAACTATGTATCAAGTGGTAAGCTCTACTGTTTCAACAGCGAAGGCAACTACAAATGGGTGACTTGGACAGGCGACATCCCCGGACATGCTGTTTTTCTCGAACGGCGACAAGCCATACCATAAGTAAGCCATCGCATAATTATCTATAAGCATCATATTATCCCACAAAAGAGTATAATGAAAAATAAAATATATCTGATCACATCACTGCTGGTGCTCTGTCAAGCAATGACAGCCCAACAGATGAGCGAAGGTTCCACTCACAGTAAATATATTCTGGCCGTAGACGAATATATGCCAGCACCAGGACAATTTGTCAACACAATTCCCGAATGTGGTCCTGAGGACACACCTGCCTCGGTGGCAGCGAAATGCACAGAGCGAATTGGCGGTGACAAAGGCGATATCATCACCCTCGGGGCATACGGTGGCTACGTCACCTTTCACTTCGACCACAGTATCGCCAATATCTCCGGACAGCGCGACATCTACATCAAAGGAAACGCCTACGTCGGCAATAGCGAGCCCGGCATCGTCATGGTGTCGAAAGACATCAATCACAATGGCATACCCGATGACCCATGGTATGAGATAGCTGGCAGCGCAGATACCGACGCCCCCACACAAGCT
>FLNZ01000417.1_pt1 | contig 14783 bp, 13 predicted proteins | sample 1140391 | NCBI WGS metagenome assembly FLNZ01 (sample SAMEA3878171, study PRJEB12797) | bioreactor metagenome | biome: Moose rumen | place: Sweden | collected 2011-10
CCCCCACGCGCATCAAGTTCGCGATTGGGATGGGGTTCATCAATTCATGGCAATAGCCATGCATTAACGGCGGCTCCGTCACTCCATTTTAAAGGGGTAGCGCCCTGAAGATGAGGTCAGGGAACAGGAAATCAAACAGACCACTACAATTCGCCGTATTTCTTGCGGGGTTTGACCTCGCCGGGCAAGAGCTGACCCGGGCTTGACCGTTGCGCGTCCAGCCCCTTCAGATTCGGACTCATCTGCTTCACCTGGGCCTTTTTCTGCTCGGCCTGCAAGTCCATCATGTGGCGTTCCCATTCCTGCATGGCCTGGTCCAGCTCGGTGCGGGCGTTGAGCATGAGTTCCTTGAGCTGCATGAGTTCAAGCATCTTGTCGCGCTTCATTATCCACAGCTCCTCTTCTTCGGGCATGCGCTCGATATTGAAGAGCAGGTTCATGTAATCTTCTTCGGCCTCGCGATAATTCTTTTCCATGGCCTTGTACACCATGTAGCGGTCATCGACCATCGTCTGCTGCGGGGACGGGTGCGAAGCGCATCCCGCAAGGGACAGCAGGACGCAGGCGACGGACAGTAAAGGGTAAACGGAGCGGCTCACCATCATTCGTTTTCTTCCGGTTTCTTTACCGTGTAAAGCCTTTCGAGCGTAACCTGGCTCTTGAACGTCGCCGTATCCCTGGTATCGGGGTTCACCATCGTATGCGTCCCGACCTTCACCTCGCGTTCCTGGCAGGGTACCCCCGTCGAGGGGTCTATCATCACCTCGAACTGCGTATCGTATTCGGCCCTGAGCCCCTTGTTGTAACGCTTGAACTTTTCGGGCACTATGTTGCTGTTGACATGCTGCTCCCAGATATAATACGGGAAGCTTTCCTTTTCGTGCAGATAAACCACATAGTCAAGGCAGCGGCGATGGTCGCGGTTTTCAAAGCCTTTCACCACCACGGAATCCACCTGGATAAGGGCAAAGTTCAGGCGCCCCTGGTCCTTGAGCATCTGCGTTACGTTCCCCTTGGTAGGCACATCGCCCAGGAGCATGTGGTCCATTTCCCAGCGGTGCTTTTCCAGGCGCTTCAAGTGCGGCTTGTATTCGGGGTTCAAGAGCTGCTTGCGCCAGACTTCGGGCATGGGAATCCGCGCAAGCAGGGAATCGTAGCCGTCTTCAAGGCCTTCAATCGAAACCACTTCGCGGTCCACGGTCGCCATTTTCACCGATTTAACGCGCCAGGCGAGTTCCGAGGGCATGTAGTTTTTAAGGTAGCCGCGCGACTTGTCCATCACGTAGTCGCGATCCACCTTGAGCGTATCGCCCGCATTGGAGTAGGCCAGGTTCGCGTAGGCGGCAGTCACGGTACCCATCTGTTCTTGCCCGTTCAGGTCGATAGTCGAAAAGTAGCCTTCGGCGTAAAGTTCCACCGTTATCGGATTTTTGACCTTATACTGGACATTCACCTTGGACTCACCGCAACCGCCAAGAACAAGGGCCGCTGCGAGCGCACAAAAACATCTTTTCATGTGTTACCGATTTTTAGTAAGGAGGATCTGCTTGGACAAGAGCACCTTTCCGTCGCCGCTGACTTCAATGACGACAGGCCCCGGTTCCTTCTTGCGGCACAGTTCCCGCGCCGTCATAAGCCCGCCGTGGCGGGACTTGCCCTGCAACGTATAGACGCCCATCTTTTCGCTCACGGCCACTTCGTGATTCCAGATTTCGGCACCCCTATTCGCGAGCGTGCCTTCGTAAAAAGCCGTTTTCAGCTTGGAAAAATCGAAATTCTTGCCATAGCGGAACTGGACTATCAGCTGGTCCTTCATTTCGAACTCGCTCGCCGTGTCGGCGACCACTTCCAGGTTCGGGTTCCATTCCCTGCCGCACACGATTGCGGTTTCTTCGACAGAACACGCGGCCAGCAGAACCAGCAGCGAGGCAAACGTAGAAAGCATCAGTTTTTTCATAGTATCATCCTCCATCAACTTTCTTGGAATAAACTAGTAAATTCGAAACGCGACGGCCTACCTCGACAGCACAAACATCATTTCCAAATGGGGTGTCTGCGGGTAAAACGCAAAACCTTCGGCCCTTTTTAGCAAAAAACCCGCCCGTGAAAATTTCGCAAAGTCCCTCGCAAGCGTCACCGGGTCGCACGAGACATAGATCAGCCTGTTTACAGAACTTTTCGCAATCGCATCCAGCGCCTCTGCAGGAAGCCCCGTCCTGGGCGGGTCCACTATCAGTGTCGCCGGGACATCCACAACGTTTTCTACCAGCCACTTTTCGGCGGGAGCGGAAACATTCTCTATTATTACGGGGGCGGGGCACATCCCCGCAACGCCCCTGTTTTCAAGATTTACCCTGGCATGCTCAAGGCAGCCTTCGTCGCGTTCCACGGTGGTGACACGCCTAAAGCGCCCCTGCAAAAAAGCGGCAAAAAAACCGACTCCGCTAAACAGGTCAATAAGCCAGTCGTCGGTCGCAGCGCCGCTTTCAAGCCCCTCGTCAACGGCGCGCTCTACCGAGTGCACCAATTCGGGCAAAAGCGAAAGGTTGCTCTGAAAAAACACCGAAGCGTCGGAGCAGATTCTCTTGCCCGCAATTTCGACAACGCTCACCGCATTCCTTTCGAAATCCGAAGCGGGCATTCCGTCGTAACAATAGCTGACCTTGCCATTTCCGTTGTCAAACAGGCTAACGTCCAATTCACAAGCCTTCTTTCGGGCCGCCCGCCGGTTACGTATAAATTCATCATATATTCTTGAAGCATCTGACTTCAGGAAATCATTCAACGACGACGTCAATACGGGACATCTTTCGAACGGAACCATCCCGTTGCTTTTTTGCATCCTGAATCCATATCGCGCCCCGCCATCCTTCGATGCAGAAATCACCACGCGGGCGCGGTTCCTGTAGCCCCACGCGGCCCCCGTATGTATTTTGAAGTCGGCCGGGAGCTCTGCGCGGGCAATCCGTCTAAAGTTTTCGCGCTCCACCTGCTGCAAGTACGCCGCCTGTTTTTCCGCATCCAGGTGTTGCAGGCTACAGCCGCCGCAGCGGCCATATAGCGGGCACCGGGGCTTTACGCGGTCGGGGTTTTTCTCTACCACCTGAACCATACGCCCCCGGGTAAAGTCCTTGCGGTCCTGCAACAATTCTACCCGGCAAAGTTCCCCCGGCAGGCCCCCCTGCACAAAGCATACGCGGCCATCGGGCAGGCGGCCTAACCCGTCGCCCCCCTGCACCAGCTTTTCTATACGCAAGTCAAGAGTCATCGAGACAAATATAGCAAAGGCAGTTTTCAAGCGTAACCACTTTCTGCATCCGCCCCTATACCTACTCTTGACCGAAAGGTTTAAATTTAATACAAAACATAAGGATGGTTGTATGGGACCTCAGATTTTTCGCAGCACACTCGTTTCGACATTGACTTTAACGGCCTTTACCGCCACGGGACTCCTCGCGGCAACCGCCTACCAGAACCAGGTGGGATTTTTGACCCACGGCCAAAAGCAGATGGCGGTCATCGGCGCCGAAAGCAAGGACATCGTATTCAAGGATTCTTCCGGCAAGGAAGTATTCAAGGTTACCGCACCCAAGGCCGAAACCTGGACTCCCGCCGGAGATACCGCCGCATCGCTCATCGACTTTTCCGAAATGGAAACCGCAGGAACATACCAGGCCTACCTGGGCGACGAAAAAATCGGCCACCCCATCGTCATTGCCGACGACGCTTTCGAAAAAGCGACAAAGGCGTCCTTAAAATTTTTCTACTTCCAGCGCGCATCTACGGAACTTACCGAAGAATATGCGGGAATCTACGCCCGCGCCATGGGCCACCCGGACACCGCCGTAAAATACCACTCCTCGACAGGAATTGAAAACAGCGATTCCACCTTCGACGGATCCAAAGGATGGTACGACGCGGGCGATTACGGCAAGTACATCGTCAATTCGGGAATTTCGACCTACACCCTGCTCCAGCTTTACCAACAAAACAAGGAATACTTCGACAAGCTCGACCTGAACATTCCCGAAAGCAAGAACTCCGTCCCGGATATTCTCGATGAAATCCGCTGGAACCTGGAATGGATGCTTACCATGCAAGATCCGACCGACGGTGGGGTTTTCCATAAGCTGACCACATTGAAATTCAGCGGAACGGTCATGCCCGAAAAAGATGTCGCGGCACGATACGCTATCGGGAAATCCGTTACGGCATCCTGGAATTTGGCAGCAGTCGCCGCCCTTGCCGCAGAAATTTATTCTCCCTACGACCAGGAATTTGCAATCAAGTGCGCCAACGCGGCATCCAAGGCCAGGTGGTGGGCGATGCACAACGAGGCCGCCTACTTCGAACAGCCCGCCGGGGTCAACACGGGAACCTATATCGACGGCTATCCTATCGACGAGGAAATCTGGGCAAACGCGGAACTTTTCCGTATTTCAAAGAATCCGGCCTTTTCCGAAGTTTTCACGAAATACCCCTTCAAGAAATTCCGCTGGAAACTGCAAAGCTGGCAGACCACCTACACCTTGGCAGCATTCACTATTGCAACGAATCCCGAAATTTTCGACAAGGACATCCTGGATTCCGCCAGGGCATGCATTTTCACCCTCGCCGACGACATCACGGCATCCCTTGAAGGGAACGGCTACGGAGTTCCCCTTGTAGTAGAAGACTTCAACTGGGGTTCCAACAGTTTCGCCGCGAACAAGGGAATGGTGCTCATTCACGCCTACATCCTTTCCAAGGAAGAAAAGTACCTGAACGCAGCCACCGCCATTCTGGACTACATGCTAGGCCGCAACCCGATTGACATTTCCTACCTCACCGGTTTCGGGGCCAACTCCGCAAAAGACCCCCACCATCGCCCGAGCCAGGCCGACGGAATAGACGCACCCGTGCCCGGAATGCTTGTCGGCGGCCCAAACTACACCGCTGGCGACTGCGCCAAAAAATACGTGCAGACGGATGCCGTCGCCAAGTCGTACTACGACAACTCCTGTAGCTACGCGACCAACGAGGTCGCCATCAACTGGAACGCCCCCTTCGCCTACGTTATCGGAAGCCTGCAGGCCATAGCCTCCACGGGCAAGAGCTACGACATAACCACCGTCCCCTCAAACTTCATGGAAGTAGAAGGAATCGAAGCCAGAAGGAACATCCAGAAGCGCGCCCCTGCCGAAAGCAAGCTAGTTGTCCGCAACGGCGCCGTCCAAGTACAGAAGAAGAACCGCGAAGGAAATATCCAGTATTTCAGCATCGGCGGAAAGCGCCTGCGCTAAACAGAGCGCAAGTCCGGAACACGAGTCTCCTATAAAACACCCCTCCAGAAAACAGCGTAGCACCGCGGTGCTACGCCGTTTTTACAAGCGACATTACCGCTTTTTCAAGGGCGGCCTCGTCGCACGAATTGTCGATAAAGCGCAGTTCCTTGCCCACAAAGAGCCTACGCCATCCCTCTTCGCTGTCCTTTGCCGACTGCAGCTCGATGCGGCGTTCCGCATCCTCTTCACTAAAGCCGCGGTTTACTATCAGGCGGCTTTTACGCACCTCCCTCGAAGCAGTCACCACCCAGATTTCATCGAGGCGCGCCACCAGCTCGGGGACGTTTTCGAAAAGCGCCGCTTCCACAAAGGCAGGGCTTTCGCGCAGCAGGTAGGCGGTCAGCGCCGGGTAAACCAAGGCTTCCAGACGAAGGCGCGACGACGAATCCCTGAAGACAAGCTCCGCCATGCGCTTGCGGCTCACCCCCTTTTCGGTCAGCATGTCCTCGCCGAATTCAGCGGCAATCGATGCGCGCAATTCGGCGTTGTCGCGGTACAGGTGGTGTACCGCCACGTCCGCGTCAATCACGCGTATCCTGCGGTCGCGCAAGATGCGCCCGACCAGCGACTTTCCCGCCCCGATGGTCCCTGTAATGCCAATCATCTATTTCCCCAGCGCAATCATGCAGATTCCAAAAACAATGCCGACCAGGGCGGCAAGCTTCGTCTTGCTCTTGCGCTCCTTGAAAAGGAGCAGGCCCGCAAAGAACGATATCAGCACGCTCGACCGGCGAAAAACCGTAATAATCGAAATCAGCGCGTCGGGGTCGCTCACCGCCACGAAATAGCAGCGGTCCGCCACTATCAGGAGGACAGCCACCAGCAAGAACGACCAGCGGAACTTGAACGGAGTCGTCTTCTTGCGCCTCGGGAACCAGGTGACGGCACACACCGCAAACTGCCAGAGCAGCATATAGATGCTGAACCACACCTGCACCGTGAGCGCATCGAAGTTCATGCGCTGCAATATAAACTTGTCGTAAACGCCGCTGCATGCCGCAAGGAGCGTCCCCGCGACCATAGAAATCACCCAGCCGTTGCTAAAGAAATGCCCCATCTCCTTACGGCCCGCAAGGCTAAGGGCCACGTAAGAACAGATGCATACCGCAACGCCTGCCCACTGGAGCACCTGGGGGCGCTCCCCCATGAACGCAACCGCGATAAAAATCGTGAACACCGGGGCGAGCGCGCGAATCGTCGTCGCAATCGAAAGGGGCATGTGCGCAATCGCGTTGTAGGTCAAGATCCAGCTGCCGCCCACAATGGCCGCCTTGCCGAACAGGTAAACATGGCTTACCAGCGGCAAGTTTTCGCAGTGCCCGGTCAAGAGCATGGGGCACATGAGCATTGCGTAAAAGGCGCTGCACATAAACAGCGTCGGGCGAACCGCGTTGTCCTGCACGGAATTTTTCTTGGCAAGGTCGTAGCAACCCAGGAAAAACGCCGACAAAAGGGCCAGAATCAACCATGACATAACGCCCAAAATTTAGAAAAACCTCTTGCCAACACGTATTTTTAATCTATTTTTTACAAAAACCTTCAACAAAAGGAACCAACATGGGTATCAAAGGTAAAGCAACATCCTTGATCGAAGAATTCAAGGCTTTCGCCCTCAAGGGCAACATCGTCGACATGGCCATCGGTGTTATCATCGGCGGTGCATTCGGCAAAATCGTCACCAGTTTCGTCAACGACATCGTCATGCCCTGCGTGAACGCCATCGTGGCCTCGATGGGTGCCGAAGGTGCAGGCGAAGGTCTCAAGGCGCTCACCTACACGACCGCCGCCGGCGCACAGATTCCTTACGGAGCCTTTATCGGCAACGTCATCGACTTCTTCATTGTAGCCATCGTGGTCTTCATCGTCATGAAGAAGTTCCTGGGCTTCGTGCAGAACATGCGCAAGAAAGAAGAAGAAAAGCCGGTCGAACCGCCTGCTCCGCCAGAACCTTCCGCCGAAGAAAAGCTCCTCACCGAAATTCGCGACCTCTTGAAAAAGTAGTCGGCCGTCGGTAAAGTCTAGAACTTAAATTAAGGGGCCCCGCTTAAAACGCGGGGTTTCTTTTGTGTGACTAGGGAGAGGGGAATGTAGGAAGTTTGCAGTTGGCGGTAGCTGGTGATTAAAATTTGACAAAAGGGGAAAGCCTTCCCCTGGCTCGCACTCCGACAACTCCGTCACTCGCCACCCCATCGCCTAGGGGTCCCACCCCTAAAACCCCGACCAGCACACCTAACACCCACGACCTACAACCTCATCAACTATCCATCATTACAGTCATGTCCGCCTTGAACGGCAACTCTTCCAGCTGCGGAGTCGCGATTATCACCTGGCACGCCTTTTCGCGAATGAGGGATGCCACCGCGTCGCGGCGGTTCACGTCGAGTTCCGCAAAGATATCGTCGAGCAAGAGAATCGGCTTGTTCAAGAAACGGCTCGCCACGTCAACTGCGGCAAAGCGCATCGCAATCGCTGCACAGCGGCACTGCCCCTGCGACCCCGAGGAACGCATCTCGGAGTCCCCGATACAGATTCCCAGGTCGTCTCGGTGCGGCCCCGCCAGAGTTCCGCCAAAAGAACGCTCCGCCACTTCAAGGCTTCTGAGTTTGCGACCAAAGGCCACCCGTAGCGACTCTTCATCGACCACGCCATCTTCTCCCTCTCCCGAAACATTGTCCGCGATACGGTAGATTGCCCCTTTTTCTGCAACAAGCGCCACCTGGTCTAGCTCCGCACCGTCCAGAAACTCAGCACCGTCGAGCGCGTCCAGTTCCTTCAATATGGAGCTCTTGTAGGCGCACGTGATTTCGTCTACCCCGCCCGATAGGCTGCGGTAGTAGCCCGTAATCACAGGGGAAATTTCCCTGGATAGCGACAGGCGGGCCGACCAAAGCCTTGCGCCCAAATCGATTAGCTGTTCCGTCAATACCGCAAAAAGTTCTTCGCCGCCCACGGGCAGGGCCCCGCCGCCGCGCTTATAGTCGCGCAGCCACTTGTTGCGCTGCTGCAAGACCCGACCGTAACGCCGCAACAAGGAGGCGTTCGCCTTCGAGCGGAAACAGAGGATTTCGTTCAGCCAGCGACGGCGCACATCGGGAGAACCCCGCAAAAGTTCGATATCCGAAGGCTGCATGACCACCGCAGGCAGGCTTCCAAAGAGCGCCGCCGCCGATTTCAGGTTTCCGCCGTCTTCTCGGACATCGCAGCCATGTCGGCCCACGCGAAGAGCGCGCACCGTCGATTTCGCCGGATCCTCAAAGGTACCCCGCAATATAAACTCGTCGCCCTTCCAGGCTATCAGTTCCTTCAAGTCGCGGGCCCGGAACGAAAACCCCTGCGCAAGCAGGTGTATCGATTCCAGCAGCGAAGTCTTGCCACAGCCGTTCATGCCATGGACAACCGTAATGCCGGGTCCGAACTCCCGTTCAAACCCGGACAGGCTGCGCACGCCGTCTATAAAAATCCTGGAAATCACGGAATGTAGCCCCGGAGCCCAAAACTGAGCGGTGTCCATAGCCCCGCCTCGGTTTCATAAATCAAGGCGTAGTTCACGTCGAAAGGGTACCTTTTCTTTCCGATGCGGATGCTGAACTTGTAGCCGGCACCCACCGTCCAGTCCAGGTCGTCCATCCCCAGGCGGAGCGTGCCGTCGGGAATGATTTCGCATTCAAGGCCTACGCGCCCCGTCCACACGTGCAAATCGGGGTCAAAGGCAAGCAGCGTATCGGCCACCTGGTAGTCAATGGCTTCCATCCAGGCGTACACCGGCTTTCCAAGCACCTTGGAGCGGTAGCCCAGCCCTATCTGCAACACCTTCGGGCGCACGCCATCGGTACTTTCTACAGAGTTGTCGGTACTGGTATTCTTGCTCCATCTCGCAGACAGATTACGGCTAAAGCTCAAGTTGCGGATAACGACCGAGGTAGACCAGTTGTCGTTCCATTGCCTAAGCCAGCTCAGGTTGAGCGTCACCGGGCTGCGGTAATCGTCCACCAGTTCAATACCGTCGTAGTATTCGGAAATGTCCATGTTGTCGTAGCTCATCGAAAGCGAGAGTCCAAAGGCGTCGCGCCGCGTCGCGCGGTAGGCAAAGCCCAAGTACATCATGGTAAAGTAAGGGGTCGCCGTTCCCATGGTTTCGTCGTCTTCGTTGATCACGTCAAAGTCGAGGTCGCCGCGGTAAAGCATCGCAAAGCCTACCCCCATGCGTTTGCCGATTTTGCCCTCGAGGCCAAGAGATCCGCCCAAACGGTCGAGGTCGCGTTTTTCGGCGCTCAACGAATATGCCAGGTTTTCGCGAAAGCCAAGAATGGCCGGGTTCCAGTAAGCGGCAGGCATCGACGCCGTATCGGACGACCCCGTATTGCCGCGCCCCAGTTCGCGCGTACCCGCGCCCATGCGTTCCACAAAGCCGTCAAAGCTGCCGAGCGTCGCCTTTTTACCCGCAAAGGCAGAAACCGCGAGCAATAGCAATAGAAAAATCAATATTTCACAGCGAGCCGTGCGGGCGCATTCAATACTCAAAGGGCCAAAGGGCCTGCCTCGTAAACGTCTCATCACTTGCGCCCTCCCAAGGTCATCACCTTGCCCCAGCCGATGTGTCCGTGGTTATCCTTGACGCGCACGTAATACACACCCATGGTGCAGGGCCTTCCCGCCTTGTCGAGTCCGTCCCAGAAATCTTCCTTGGGGTTCGTGCTGCGCGAAGCATCGGCGCCGCGCGGGGCATCCTTCACAATCGTGCGGACTTTACGCATGTCGTAGCTGAACACGTCAATCGTGATTTTCGAATCCTTGCTTACCTTGTACGAAACCAGCGACTGGTCCCCGTTACCCGAGGTTATCACGGAAGGCACCATCCGCACAGTCCCGAGGTCGCCCCCCAGCCTGGCCCTGTTCAAGATGGTCGTCCAGGTCTTTCCCGAATCGGCCGAAACCGAGACCCCGTTACCGTAAGTGGCAAGAGCAAGCCCGGTCAAATTCTTCTGCAAGGGGAATGCGCATATCGAGGTAATAATGGCATCGCGGTCCGTCGCCCCCGTTTCAAAGCCATATAGCCACTGGTTCCTGCCGTCATCGTCGGTATCCCAGGCACGGATTCCCGCAGAATCCAGCTTAAAATATCCGCTTACGGAGCCCCCCGAAGCAATCACCGCCACATAAGCGGTATTTCCAATAAAGGCAGTCCCGCTTACGGTGTAGTCGCCCTCGTCATACACATCCTTTTTTTGCAGGTTCCCGGCGGTATCCAGAAAATCCACTTTGGCAAAATCCTTCGCCTTTCCGCGCAACACCCAGAGCGCCCCCTTCATCGACGATTTTTCCATGCGCGAGGTCTCGGCAATCACCGTCAGCGGGTTTCCGCCCATCCAAAGTCCCGTCACGCGCGATGCGGTATCGAGTTTCGCCGAGGCTACACTCACCGCGCCATCGCCGCTACGTTTCCACAAGCCCCTAGAAGTCGCAATCCAAAGTTCGCCCGTTTCAGGGTGCAGCTTGACATCGAAAATTCGCGGGTTCGTCTTTTCGTCCCACTTGTAATTGGCCCTGGCCGAATCGAGCGTACGCGACTTCAGGTTCAACTGGAACATTCCCTGTTTCGGGCTGTTTCCCGAAACATCGTAGTAGCCAAGCCCTGCGGCACCGCGCGCAATCCACAGTTTTTTTGCCGACGAATCGTATGCAAAGCCGCTCACGGCATAGTGCATGGCCGTATCCAGTTCTTCTAAAGCCTCGGGAACAGCCAGGGGCGTTTCGATTACGTTGTCTATACTCCGCACCGAAAAAAATCCCGAAGGCACCAGGTGATTGCCGTTGTCGTCTAGCCCAAACATCGGAAGCACAAGTCCTAGCTTGCCTGCATACACCGATGCGGTACGGCGGTGTTCCGCCAAGATGTCGCTAAAAATGCCGTCGTGTACCGCCGTTACAGAATCCGAAACCCGTTCCTGTCTCGATTCGTTCACCTGTACCCCCGACACCCCCACGTTAAACGACAAAAGCGTCACGCCGCTATAGACGTCTCCGCGCGAAAACACCCAAAGGGAGCCGTCCTCAGAGGCTTCGTTTACATTCAAAGCGTAGTTGCTAAAAAGCGTCTCGGCAGCAAAGGCCTGCCCCGCAAGCGACACTGCTCCAAGCAAGCCCCGGCAAAGAATGTTCCGTATTCTATACAAATTCATAATCTTACCGCATGTCAATTTCGTCAACACCCGCCACCGGTTTAAACTTAAAGTCCTCGGGTGCAACCTTTTTTACAACTTTCAAGTTCACAATGTTGTACCACGAACCATTGCCAGACGGATCCACGGTAAATAGACGTACCGGCGAAAAGTCCTTTTTCGAAAGCCAGACTTCCATCTGGGTAAACTGCCCCGCGTACCCTGCCGGGTCAAGCTTGAGCACCCAGCGTTTTTGACCCGCAAAAACGCCTTCCGAAAGTTCGAGCGCATTGCAGTTCAGGTACTTAAAAAGCAGTTCCGAGGGGTGCAGCGAGCTCGAAAGGTCCTCGACCGCCTTTACAAGGACCTGCTTCTGTTCCACGTTGTACTGCCACAGGCTTTCGCCGTCGCTGTAGAACCTGATTCCCGCCATTTCGAGCACGAAGCGGTCGCCATCCGCCACCAAGAGCTTACCGTTTTGCGAAGCGATATCCGGCGAATCCGCATAAAACACCTGCACCTTGAATTCAAAGCTCCACGCCTTGCCCGACTTAAACCAGGCCTTGGACCTATCCATAGCCTCGGCGGCAGTCATCGACATGGCGGATACGGCCATGAAAAGCAGAACCAAGGTAAATAAACGAAGCAAACGGCGCATCGGGAATCTCCACGCTTGAGGAATATGTGCAAATTTACAAAAATACGCCTATTACCGATTGGCCTTCGACCAACTAAATTTCTATCTTTGCACAAGAAAAAATTAATTCTACTGGAAAAACGTATGCGCAAACTGATTTTGCCCCTGGCCGCAACAGCCATGACCGTAGCAACCGCCGCAAATGCAGCCGATGTTTCCGTCCACGGAGACATCAACATGGACTACGCGAGCTACTTTGACAGCGATTTCGACCCCACCAACGCAGGCAACCAGGATATAGACCTCGCCCTGCACGCCCATCTTGACGAAAACATCTCCGTCATCGTGATGGGAACGACGCACAGCACCTTCGTAAACGGGAACGGCGAAATCCAGGAATCCGAAGTCCGCCACGGGCTTGCGCGTTCGACCGCCATGGGTAGCGAGGGTCGCAACAACGCCTTCGAGTTCGACGGAGTGCAGTTCCGCTGGGACGTAAGCCACGAGGTCACGCTCGTCTTTGGCGACATGACCTACAGTGCCGGCGCATTCAACTATTACTTCTGGCGCGACGTTTCCCGCTACGCGGTCATTGTTCGCGAGCAAAAGCTGCGCGGTATCGGCCTCGATGTCGGTAACGACAAGTACGGCCACGGTTCACTTTACCTAGGCGCCTCCGATGCCACCGACCACACGGTAGCGCTCTTTGCAACTTACGGCTTCCCGCTCATCAACCACACCGACGAGCACCTGATTATTACGCCAAGCCTCGACTGGGTGTTCGGCACAGAAATCAACCGGAGTCACACATACGTGCTGGGCACCGAGGTCGATTACTCCAAGAGCTTCGAGAAATTCAACTACGGCATCTACGCCGTATGGGGACTTCACCCCTACAAGGGGCAAGGCGTCCATTCCTTCTTGCTCGAACCCAGCATGAACTATGCCATCTTCAACCTCGCGCTGACCTACTTTTACACCATCACCGACAAGGAATATGCGGCGGAACCCCAGCTCATGACAGAAGACCAGATGCTCTTCGCCGTGGAACCCAGCTTCAACATCCACAAGAAGTACACCCTGGGCGTAAGCTACGAATACCACGATCCCGACAAGGAAGTCCACGACGACAACTTCCACTTCCTCGGCATGAACCACTACATCTATCCCACCATGAACACAGAAATTGTCATCTGGTACGGCTACAATTTCACCGACACCGACGACACCCCGTTCGGCAAGGCCAGGTTTTCCCTCGGCTTGAGCGGCAAGGCCAGTTTTTAAGTAAATCGCACAACGATAAAAAGCCGGGCGACAAGCTCGGCTCCTTTTTTATGAGGGGGGAAAGGTTTCCCCTCGCTTCAGCCCTTGCATTCAACACGGACATCGCGATGATTTCACTCACTCGCTAGCCTGGCCACTGAACTTTGTTCTGTGAACCGGGGCTCGTTCACCAAAAACATCCCTTCCGGCTTAAAACATTAGACACCGGGCTTACGCTACCCTTTCTAACGGGCTTCATACGCCAGCCCGTAACACCCGGCTATAGAACAGTGAATCTTACTTAAACTAGCCTTCATTTATATTCCCATATATGCAAAGGCGGCTCGGTAAACCGAGCCGCCTTTTTCATGTACTTTAGGATTAGACTACTGACCCAAGAACTTGCGGCCAATGCCGAATTCATCCTTGTACTCGATATAGTCGGGCACGAAGTCCTTTGCGTAAGAGAAGGAGACGTTCACGGAGCACTGGAACTCGTTCATGAGCTTGCCCTTGCCGCCCTTGATAGCCTGCTTCTTCTTTTCAATCTTTTCCTGGCCCTTCTTACCTACGAGCACTTCGGCTTCGCACCAACCGCCGCTAGCCTTGGCAATCGCCTCGCGGCCATCGGTAGAAACGACCTTGATCTTGGAGGGGTCGAGTTCGGTGTTGTTACCCGTAGAAGCCCAGAACTGGAGTTCACCGGAAAGGGAACCCGGAGCAATCTTGATGGTAGGGAACGCCATCACGTAGCCCCACTTGTCGATACGGCGGCTCACCGGTTCGCCAATCTGTTCACCGAAAATCAGGAAGTAACCGCGTGTGCCCTTGCGGCTCTTGTTGAGGGCGGCCTTGACTTCGCCATTTTCTGGAGCCATCTCGGCAATCTTCATAATCTGGTATTCGCTCACCACCGGGTCGGACTCGCCCACGGCGTCGGAGAGGTTCTTGGCCACGTAGGCGTTTTCGGCCTCGGTACGGATGGCCTTCACGGCAGCCTCACCGGCACCCTTGGCCTTCGCGGTTACGAGAGCTGTATCAATCTTGGCAAAGGCGTTCACGATGGTCCCGTAATCCATGCCTTCCTGTGCGGCCTGTTGCTTACCGATGGTAGCGAGCTTGGTCACGTATTCTTCCACGACTTCCGCATTCTGGACTTCGGCCATGTTCACGGAAGCCTTGTCGAAGTATCCGTTAATCAGGTCGCTGTTCAGGTCCTTCTTGGCCTCGGCTTCGGCTGCACGCACCAGGGCGAGAGTGAAGTTGTCATAAAATTCGTCGGACATGCTGCCTTTCTTCTTGGCTTCCAGGTAAGAATTGATGGCATTGCGATAACGGCCTTCCTTGAGGTGTTCGTCACCGCGCTTTTCATTGGTACCCTTACAACCGACCAACGTAAAT
>FLNZ01004465.1_pt1 | contig 14722 bp, 15 predicted proteins | sample 1140391 | NCBI WGS metagenome assembly FLNZ01 (sample SAMEA3878171, study PRJEB12797) | bioreactor metagenome | biome: Moose rumen | place: Sweden | collected 2011-10
TCCGACCACCCACCGCTCGGCGGTCTCCAACCACGGCAGCAAGCGGTCAAAGAAAGGCGTTTCGCCTCTCACCGCGGCAAACATATTCGGGATAAATCGGCGCAGTTGCCCGTCTGATGTGATTAGTCGTGTCATAACTCATCGTTTTCGTCAAGAACCGTGAACACATAAGCCTCGTCCACGTTGAGGCGGTCTGCGATTTCCTCAATGTTGTACCCGTCGCGGTACATTTCAATTACTTCGTCAATCATTGCTGTTGTTATTTGATTGGGGGTTGATGGTTACACTTTTTGCGTCCTGATGCTCGGAAAGCAGGGTGAGTTGAATGAACGGCACATCGACTTTGCAGCCCTGCCAGCCGTTGAAACGGATAATCATTTGATGGACGGTGAACAACAAATCGTGATACGGCTTCTGCAAGGCTTGGGCGATGGTGTACAGCTCGCGTTTGTCACTGCCGCTGTTGTTGGTCTGCGACTTGCCCGGCACACTGCCGACAAGGTTACTATGCACTCGCATAGTAAAGCAGAACATATTCACGGCTTCCTGAATGTCGGTAGACCAGTCGCCTCCCTCCTTGCTGTCGGAATCAATCTTGTTGATGACGACCTCGTGCTGCACCTCGCCTGTGGGCGCGACGTAGAACGTCGAGAACCACACCTTGCCCGCGTTCTCAACGCCAGTGAGGAAGTCGAGGATCTGCTGCTTCTCACGGACGATGCGTTTCTGCTGCTGATGGCGGTCGGTGATGCCCTCCGCCTTGAATATCGAATCCCAGTATTTGTTGGAGATTTCGATTTGGTACTTGATAGGAGCGTTGTTCTTCAACTTCGCCTCTTTCGCCATACCGATGAGCTGCTTGATGTTGTACCACTTGCCACGGAACAGCGAGGCGTAGTAAGGAATGGGATAGTAAGTGCTGTCGGGTGTGGGGACACGTGTCAGCACGGCGAACTTGCGCGACTTGGTGCGCACCCTGCGCTTACCGTCGTCGCCGGCGATGCGTCCGAGCCGAATGGCGAGGTCGCGCCACGGCGAATTGATGTCGAGCAAGTCAATGACCTCGATGTCCTCGCGTCGGCTGACCGGCTGCCGCCAGTTGGCGTAGAGTATGTGGCGTATGCTGCCGTCTCGCTCCGCAGGGGAAAGTCGGCAGTAGCAAGCCTCCTTGCGCAGCAGCCGCACAATCTTCGAGCCGTCGGCATTGAGGATGATGACTGAGACGCAGAAGCCGAAGTGCTTGAAGTCCTGGCACACACCGAGGAAATAGGACGGCAAGGCGTTGTCGAGCAGGAAGTCCTCGACCTGCTGCTTGACCGCCGCGCTGCACTCGTCCGTGCCATACTGCAAGCCGCTGCCGTAGCACACTTCGGCGTTGAACTGCTGGCAGGTGGAAAGTGTCTCATCGTCCTCAATGAGTTTGAGGATATTGTAGGGCATCATATTGTCACCGCCCCACGGCATATAGGACAGCGACTTGTCGATGACGGTAGGCACGATGTCGCAGTCCTCCTTGAACACCTTGCCCGAATCCACTTGGAACGCTGCCGAGGCGTTCAGCGAGGGAATGGTTTCTACACTGTTGAAATTGAGTTCGTCCATTATATTGTGGGGATTGAAATGATTAGACATAGCAGGGTCAGAAACACTTCAAGATTATTCACACTGAAGATGCAGCAAATTCGGGCCAATCTTATTTGCCCGGAATTGAGCAGCTTGAAGCGTTGTGTCCCTTTATAGAAGTCATAGCGGAGCGGTATGCAGTTATTCCACTCTTGGATTTCTCCGCTTTTAGTCCACAGCTTCAAGTCGACGGGGTCGCCGGCTTTCAGCATCTTTCGGAGCGTTGAGATATGTATGCTTTGTGCCATATTAGTTATAGGTGGGGTTGTAGGGATTGGTGAAAATGCGCTCGTGATCCACGGAAAGGTATTCCGTGGGCAGGAGCGGTCGGCGGTCGCTGTATTGGTAGGTGAACTTAACTGTGTTGAGTTCGCCGTCGCGGTCGTGGATTTCGCAGGTGAAGTCCGTAATCAACACAATCGGCATATACTGCGGATTGTAGTTCTGACTGTATTCTTCCTCAAAGTCGGTGCGCACGGCTGCCATGCGCACGTCATGCGAGTAGAACAGCTGCTCAATCCACCGGGCTTGCTCCATCATCAAGCCAGAAGTCTCGACCTCATACTCCTTCTCGTTCTGCCGGTTGTAGAACGTGGAGATGCGGTTGGTGACGGCGATTGAGCGGTCAACTTTCGGCTTGTGCGTGGTGACGGCGTGCAGTGCGCACAGCTCGTAGCAGTTATAAGCGTTGCGGAAGTACAACGCCACAGGGGGCTCGCCGTCCTGCACATAGAATGTGAAGGCGCGTTGCCCTGCGTGAAGGCTGTAAGCGAGCAGCCTCACGCGGTCGGGGGTGTGGTCGTAGCCGTCGGTCACCCAGCCCATCATACTCTCGTAGGTGACCTCAATCTTCTCGATGCGGTCGCGGTTGTAGGAGCCACGAAACTCCTTGCGTACTTCAAGGCGCGGCTCTGCGCCGTCGTAGCTCACCACCAGTTCGTGGCGTATGGTCACGTCCTCACCTGCGGCGGCAAAGAAATACAGGTATTCGGTTGCCAGCCGTGAGGTGAGCTTGGCGGATTGGGTGGTGAGGAAGTTGTTGCGCAGGAACTCGGCGATGTCGCCCGAGAACGAATGTTCGAGGTACACGACTTTGAAGGTGGCGAGCGTCTGCTGCGTGCCGTTGTGGACGGCAAGCAACTCAAACTCATCGAGCGCAAGGTTGCGCTCACGCATATAAAGCTCCACGACTGAGCGCAGGTCGTGGACGGTGATGCTCCGGTTGTAAGGGAAATGCACCGCGCTGAAGATAGCCATATCGGGACAGCGCAAGATAACCTCCGCCTCGTTGTCATCGCTTGTGGTGAAAACTAGGTCGGGAATAGCCGAGGAAAACAATAGATTTCCGAGGGTTGTATTTAGAGTAACTGCCATAGTCGTTGCCTTGTTTCGGTGTCGGTGCAAAGGTCGCTCGTTTCAGTTTCACGGCAAAAGACAACAAAAGCCACCTTTTGAAAAGTGGCTTTTGCTCTCGGTGTGTCGGGGGTGTTATTCTTCTTCCCAATCGGGGCAGGTGCTTTGCTCGCTTACTTGCTCTCGCTCTTGGTGCTCTTGCGTGCGGCTCTCTTGGGTGCGCTCTCGCTCGGCTCATCGCAAATCGCCACACGCTTGCCGGCTCTCACCAACTTGGGCAGCCATGTGTCGAGGGCGGTGTGCGGAAAACTGCTTACTCCGCAAACCTCTTGCAGTACGGCACAATCATCGCCAAAAGTGACGTAATCACCTTTGACACGGAACAACAAAACGCTGTCGGGGTGCTTGGCTTTCATTTGCTTGAACTGCTTGAAAAACTTGGCTTGCTCCACCTCTGCGCTCTCGGCTTGGCTCGGCTCAACCTCGCCCACCGCTTGGGCGGTGGGGGCTTCCTGCTCGGCTTCGGGTGCGCTCGGCTGCGGTGCGCTCGGCTCGGCTTGTGCCTTGCTTGCTTGAACTTCTGCCATGAGCTTGTTATAGATAGACTTCGGGATAATTGCACCGCTGCGCTTGCGAAGTAAAAACGCATAGCGTAACGCCTTGATAGGCAGGGCGAAGAAAAATTCATCGCTCTTGGTGTTCTCACTGAGGCGGTAAACGTGCCACATTTGGCTACCGCTCTTAACTTCTCGCTTGCTTGCTAAAATCAAATTTGCCATAATAGTACGGATTTGAATTGTTATTGTATCTTGTTAAACTCACTTGCTTGTTAGACTGCATAGCAATAAACATTGCAGTAACTCACTTGCACTCCTTGCGCCATAGCCATTTGTGCGGCTCGCTCGCTTGCTCGCTCCTCGCTCTCGGCTTCGACCTCGAAAGTGTGGATTTCATTCTCGAAATCGACCACATCAACGCTGAAATTATTGAGTGCGGTAGAGCGGTAAGCTTTTTTACAAACTCTGCTCTCGGCTTCGGCAGAAGTGTTAAAGAACGATGTGTTATAAGATGCTGTCATAGCTGTATAAAATTTTGAGGGTGAATAAATCATTGATTACGTATATCGCGTATAAGCTTTTTACGGAACTATATAAAGTGAGGCAGGAAAGCGACCGGCAGCAAGGCTTGCCCAAAAAATTTTCTTCCCGTAGGGCTTGCCATTTTTCGGGCGCAGCACTAAAAATTGAAGAAAAATTTTGGAGCAACTTGTATAGCCTTGCAGAGAGCGGCTGCCCTTAACTTTGTGACGGAAAAACTAATACAGGGGCGATAGCAGTAATCAATTATTCACCCAAAATTCAGCGACGGCGGCATCCGACATCGTTTCTAACTTCTGTAGCAACCAGAGAGCAGATAAAACACCATTGGTGCAAGACGAGAGCAGAAACCAAACTCGTTTGGTCTCTGCCGAGCCGCAGCCCAATGACGGGCGCAGCCAACGCAAGGATTGAGCGGTGTCAGCCGTCTCAACCCTTACCGATGAGCAAACCACCGCCACGGGCGGTTGGTATGCGACCATTTGCTCCCGACATCAATGTCGCGAGCAAGAAAAAGCCCCGGATCGCGTCAGCGTTCCGAGGCAATAAAAAATCCCCACGTCGAATGAGGTTTATCCTTTCTTAAACAATCGGATAAGTTCTCCAATCCAAAGTACTGCTGATGTTGAAATGATGATAATCAACCAATCAGGAATATTAAGGTGAGTTACGTTAAACATCTGCCCTCCAATCTCAACGATAAGTATTTGGCCGACAAATATTACAAATGCAATAAACATGAATCCTTTGCACTCGCTTATCCTTGCAAAAGCAGATTTACCAGTCATAAATGCTTTAGCGTTGAACATATTCCAGAATTGAAGCATAACGAATATTGTAAAGAATAAACTTAATTCATATGCGCTTAATCCATCGTATGCGCCATAACTGAATGAAAGGAAGTCTTGCATAGATGTAATATTCGAGTGTTGCATTATCAACAATATGCCAAGCAGAAGAATGGTGAATAATCCACCTACACCGAAAATGTTCCAGGCCATACCTTTGTTTATGATAGAATCCGTGACTTTACGCGGTTTCTCCTGCATAACAGCATGGGTGGGCGGTAGTGATGCTAATGCGATAGCAGCAAAGGTGTCCATGATGAGGTTAACCCAAAGCATTTGAGTTACCGTTAGTGGTGATTCAGTACCGATAAATGCTCCAATCAAAACGATGAGGCATGCAGCAACGTTGATTGTCATTTGGAACATGATAAAGCGTTGTATGTTCTTATAAAGAGAACGTCCCCACATGACAGCATTTGTAATAGTGCTAAACGAGTTATCTTGAATGGTCATGTCACTGGCTTCTTTAGCCACGGCTGTTCCATCGCCCATTGATAAACCGACGTCAGCAGCGTTGAGTGCTGGAGCGTCATTCGTGCCATCACCAGTTGCTGCAACAACAAGGTCTTGTCCTTTTAGTAGTTTAACAAGGCGCTCCTTGTCATTTGGACGTGCTCTTGAAAGGATCTTCACGTCTTGTACACGACTTGACAACTCGTCATCACTCATCGCTGCAAAGTCAGTGCCTGTCATAATATTTCTGTCTCCATCAAGGTCTGTCCAAAGACCAATTTGGCGACCGATTTCTTTAGCAGTGCCCGGCGTATCACCTGTTACAATCTTAACTTGAATACCAGCATCAATACAACTCTGTATTGCGGCAGGTACTTCAAGTCGTACAGGGTCAGAGATTGCAAAAACACCGGCAAATTTCAATTTGTTGTCACCAAGATTGAGCTTGCCATCGGTGAACACATCATCGTCATCTTTAATCTCTAAGTATGCCAATGCAAGTGTACGCATTGCCTTGTTCTGATAGAGTTTAAGTGTTTCATTGTATTCCGTCTTATCATCATCAGTTATGTTACTAATAGAGAGTAATATCTCTGGCGCTCCTTTGACGTATAGCATTCTTTTGTCAAGCACATTTGACTCAACAATAGTTGCCATATATTTGTTCTCTGTTGAGAATGGCAACCTGTCAATGATTTGTGTGCGCTCGCGAATTGTCAGATAGTTGACTCCATTTGTATTTAGCCACAACAATAAAGCACCCTCTGTGGGATTGCCTATAGCTTTTATTAGACTCTTATCAGAGAAGTCAAGATTTGCTGTTGTGTTTGTGGCTATCATTTCTTCAAGCAGCTCTTGCTTAACATCCGAGAGCTTTGTTTCAGCTACTTGCATTTGGTTTTGTGTAAGTGTACCAGTCTTATCGGTACAAATAACCGAGGTTGCACCCATTGTTTCACATGCATGCATTGTGCGAGGCAATGTGTTTTCACGCATCAGTTTCCTCATGCTAAATGCAAGGCTTAGAGTAACGCTCATAGGCAAGCCTTCAGGAACAGCCACCACAATAAGCGTAACCGCAATCATGATTGTGTTAAGCATATATGTGACGAAGTGCAAGAGTCCACCTTGTGAACTCAATGACGGTTCATCGCCAATAAAGAAATATGCGATTAAACGACCGACCAGAATTAATGCCGCAAATAGATAGCTGGCTTTCGTAATCCAATCTGCCAAGGTGTCCAATTTCTCGCTTAGTGGTGTTGGATCGCCCTCGTCAACTTGAGCAGCCTCAAAGACTTTACCACTTTCAGTCGAGTCGCCAACTTTCAGGACTTTTGCAGTGCAATATCCCTCAATGATTGTTGTTCCTTTGAGGATATGATTTGAAGGATATGTTGCATCAGCATCAAAATCAGCTTCTATTGTGGTTTTATTTGCTTGAGGTTCTCCAGTAAGCGAGGACTCGTTAACGAGTAGATTGAGGGATTCGAGAAGCTCGCAATCCGCCGGGACTTCCTCGCCAGTCTCCAAAATAACAATATCGTCTACAACAATATCTTTGCGTGGAACTTGGCACACATTGTTATTACGAATAACCTTAACAAGTGTGTCATCATTTACTTCATTGAGACTTTGAAAAGTCTTTTCGTTACTCCTTTCTAGAAAGAAAGCAACACCTGTTGCCAAAAGCAATGCCACAATAATACCAATGGGTTCAAAGAATGTGGAGAATGAAGCACCTGTCCATTCGAACTCATAAATTGATATGCCCATTGATAGGACGAAAGCCGTAATCAGAATTTTGAACAGGGGGTCTCCAAATCCGCCAAAGAACCCAACCACGATAATGAGAATTGTGGCAAAGAGAGCAATTGCCGGCATCCACCACACGTCGCTCCCCATACTGCTTGATAGCATGAAAGCAGCAACAGTAGTAATCACAATGATTATATACATTGAGATTGCAATCCAGTGAGAACACGCTTCTTTCAGTGTGTCCCATAACGTTTCTTTTTCAGGAGGAGTGAGGATATTCACTCCGTGTTTCTTGCGACTTTCGAGCACTTGTGCATCGGTTAAGCCGCTGTAATGATGAGTCGTAGTCATATAATTAACTTTTAAATTATTTACCAAAAAGCATTTGTAAAATGGTCTTGCCTAATTTCCTTTCAACACCTGCTTTAGATGTAGGCACACCTGTACGTTGTGCAATTTGACGTTTTGCTTGAGTTACGCCTAAAGCGCGTTTCCAAGAAAAACTAAGACCTGGAATACCTGTATTTGATTTTTTCTTTGCCATCAGTTGTTGATTAATTGAACAACAATAAGTCTTCCGCCATCCTCTTTTGAAAGAAGAATCTGTCTGCCATCAGTAAGAGGAACAAAATCTCCGATTTTGATTTCTTTGTTGTCGGTCAAGTCTTTCATTGAGGTTAGCCTACGGTTGATAAGAATCCATTGACCATTATGAAAGTGAAAGTCCCCAACAGGCTTTTTGTTCTCATCACTAGTTTTCTCATTAGCAGCAATTAAGCGATTGACATGCCACATATATAGTGTTTGTTTGTCATACACCATAAGACGATAATTCTCTGGCATAAATCGCCCTTTCGCTGGAGAATAATACAAGTTGAGGACAGGTAATTGACCATGATACTCGTGGCCACAAAATGGGCATCGAGGCCTTATGGTGTTGTCAAAAACGAACCAATGCGCTTCGCATTTGTTGCTTTGGCATGGCTGCACAAGATCGGTAGTCTTCACGAGTGCTTCTTCCCATTCTGCCGCGCTCGGACGGTTCATTGGGTTATGCAGACCATCAATGAAAGCACGGTCAAATAGCTTCTTAAGATATGGTCCACAAATTGTGTAAGGAAGCTTTGATGGGTCGCCTTGCGGAAGTTCCGATGGTGCTAATTGGTTCGGCTTTACTCGATTTGATTTGTCGGTGGGGTGCTCAATAAAAAGGGCTTTTGTACCCATTGACAATTCCTCATCGCGTCCAGCATCATTCACATCATGAACCTTTCCTCCCCTTAATGGATGGCGGTTGAGAAGATACATGTATATCAGCACAGCTAAAGCATGGCGGTCTGTATATATACTGGGTAATTTTCTGTTTTTATCAGTGATTGGAAGCCCCTTTGTTTCCATGACTTCGGGAGCAATGAAATCAGGTGTTCCAAGAACCTCAGGTGGATATTTCCCAGGAACTACAAGACTGTCATCATCAATAATGCAAGCAGCTCCAGTAATAGGGTCGATTAATATATTTTTATAAGACAAGTCTGAATGTGCTAACCCCGCAGCGTGAAGCCTTCGCACGGCACGTGCAATTTTAATGCACATGTGAAGTGTTGTAAGAAAATTCCCTTTTTGGTCAGCAGGTAAAAAACGGTTACGTAATTTTGCCGATGCAAACCACTTTCCCTCTTTTTCTTTGCCCTTGAAGGGACCTCCACTGAAGAAGTATTTGCTGTCATAGAATGGCATCACTATACCTGTTTTTCCATTCCACTCAACAATCTTAGTTGGCCAAGCAAACATCTGTTTCCAATATTCACCTTCTTGGTTGTTGGTGAATATGCGCTCTCTATACGTGCCAACTATATTATTGAGCCGGTCTCTATCATTCGGATTTATGGGGTCACGGTAAAATGCGACCACATAAGATTTATCAGGGCTGAAATATACATCCTTTACTCCACCTTGTGCCTTGATTTCATCAATAAACTCAATGGTAGAGCCATCCGAAGCTTTTAATGTTACTTTTTGTGCCATACCTAGTAAAGAATTGCAATTGTACGGTCATCATGGTTTCCTCTATCCCAAAAGTTAAGCCATTCCAGCAGTTGTTCTTTTGACTTTTCATTGTCATCTGTTAGTTCGACACCATTATCTGCAAGGTCTTGCCAAAGCGCATCCCATCTATCAGGATTTAGAAGATTGGCATCAGTCTCAAACTTGGGGTCACTTACGCCATCGGTCATTAACATTAATGCCGTGAAATCGGGGTAGATTTTGAAGCGCAGACGCTTGAAGAAGTCTTTGTCGGTGAAGATTTCAGGCATGGTAAGGAATCGAGTTTGACCTGCAAACTCTCCCTCATCGGGCTTTCCTAGCATTTCGGCAGAATGCGTTTCATTGGTATATACACATATTGCACCATCTCCAACCCAGAACGAAGCAACAATCCAACCGAACTCGAATTTTTTACATATTGCAAGCAATAGAGTGGTTGCATAATCTTTTAGGCGAGCGTCTTCTTTTCGATCCGCCTCTGCTTTGATTGCATTATGTGCCTTCAAGGCTGCGTTTCCAACGATATTATAAGTAAAATTGCTTATTGCTTTACGCGCATCATCAGCCGACTTATCGGCATAATAAGCCTTTATTGACGAGTCGAAATCATCGCTTTGTGTTAATGCGTTCACACAATGTTCGACAGCAGTTTCACACGCTATCAGTGAACCTTCGCGAGAATATTTGGCAGAACCTGCGCCATCAGCAACTGCAATGATGTACCATTCGGAATCTTTGCAGTAATGTAGCTTGAAGTGGTCGTCACGGGGCTTGCCCTCGTGCGCATGAGAACGTCCTCTCTGACTTGCCGCCACAATATCTTTTCTTGGTATGTCGTTAATCGCCTCAACTTTGACATATTCCATTTGCGAGTCCTCTTTGAAGTATTCAATGTCGCGTGGAGTGGGAATATCTTTCCATAGAGTGCGAGGATCAGGGTTCAGGATGAGATTGAGTTTCCTTTCAAATGCTTCCTGTTCTGGTAGCATCCCTTTGCATCTATATTGAAGTGATAGTTGGAAATCACCACCCTTTATGTCTTCGGGTTGGGCAGTTCCCGAGATACTAAAACCTTGTTCGTTTTTCTCAAATGTTAACCCAACTGCGTCAAGACCGATGATTGTGTACTCCTCAACATTTTCAATGATGAAAGGAACATCAATATGGTATTGTTCGCCGACTCTGCCGTTTGGCAATATAATAGGGACTGCTTCTACGGCATTTTTAGTTATTAAAATTTCGTCCATTCGTTCTTTTGTGATTTTGTTCCACAATTTATTGACAAGTCGATGAACGAAGTCATCGAATTCACCTTTAGTTGGCTGTATGCCACTGTCCTTAAGGAGTTCCAAAAGGGCAAGATTGATTTTCTCTTTCATCCTCGTCCCCGTGTTATATCCATTCCACCACGCTCAACTTCGCCCAGACTACCTTCCATGCCGCACCATGGGCAGCGATTATGGGCATTTTCGCCAACGCAGAAAATATTGCCACATTCGCAAACCACAATACCAAATTGGTTTCCGCAGCAAGGACATGTGGGATTCCCGATTAGCTCCGTAGTATTAATATTACGATTTGATTTGCCCACCGTAAGTGAATTGTATTGTTCCTCATCAACCGGGTAAGCGCCAACTAACTTGAATTTGTTGATGACCATTTCGGGGTCAACTCTGCCCATATAGGTAAAATATGATGAGCGTTTAGCAAACTTCACAAGATATGTCTTATTGGTTGTTTGGCATTTGCCGAACAGAACTGCAAAATTCTCATCAATGACAGCGTTCTTATTTTCATCGACTTTTTCAAGGTTTATTCCGTCGATAGGAGCAAGCTGCAGGTCATCAATGCCTGTGTCAGTTACCGAAACACTACTTGTCTTGATGGAGGCGGTTACCCATTTGAAGAAAGCCTTAAATGAGTATTCGTCAGTTTCTTTTAAGCGCAATACGTTCTCAGTTAGTTTTCCGAGTACCGCAGTGTCGGCATTATCTCCAAGTGAGATGCAAACTAAATTGGCTTTACGCTTAAAATCTTTCAGCCATCGTTCAATAGCAGGGTTTGGATTGTCGGTTGGTGTTCCATCGGTGAACAAGAAAACGATTGGTTTCCAATCGCCTTTCATCTCAGCAGTGGTCTTAACAACGCTCTTGTCAATGTCATCCATCAAGAAATTAAGACCGGCACCGAGTGAAGTTCCACCTCCCACAGGGAATACTGGTGGATAAAACTTGTAAAGTTCGGTGAGTGCCGACAGGCTTTTAGCCTTTCCAGCGAACACAATAACGGACACAAATACGGTTTCAAGGGCATAAGGGTCAATCCTTAGTTCTTGAATGATATTTCGCATTCCGTTTTCAACTTGTTTGATTGGTTCTCCAATCATTGACTCTGACACATCAATCAGAAAATAAATAGGTAAGCGTCGCATAGATATATTGATTGTTAAAAAATCTGTGTAATACTAATGGATTTTATTTGCCGCTTTCCTTATGTGTGGATTTATTAGCGATGAATAAGGAAACAGCAATAAGTACCACTCCCAATGAAAGCAGCAAAAGGTCTTTTGCGCTATTGAAAGGAACGTCTAACGAGTGCTTAAAGAATGAGACTATGAGCACCATTAGAATCACTTTCCCAAGTGATGATTTCAATTCGTCAATACTTGAAATCTGTAACCACGTAGGTCTTGCATCTGCTTTGCGTTCAACCGGGTCAATTTTGTTAATAAACAGTTCATATATTCCCATGCCAAAGATGATGAGCACCATCGCGAATAAGAATATATCAACAGATGACACGAAAGCCGCAAGCAGTTTCTCATAATCTTCAGCTCCGTCAACAGAAAATGAGTTGAAGAAATCAATCAGTCCGTAAGCAACGACCACCGAACCTCTAATAAATAGTGCGACAGCAGCTAAAAGTGAGCCAACGACGGCAAAGAGCGTCAAATATCTTGAGAAGTATAAAACGGTTTCAAATGCTCGCGAATACTTTGTCTTATAGTTTAGAACCTCTGGGAAGTTAATTGATTTCTTCCTAAGGTTTTCAAGTAACTTTTGGTCAAGTTTGTCAATGAAACCTTTATGTTGAAGTTTGGCTCGAAGCCATTTTGCCTCATCGTCATCAATTTCTCCGGGACTGATGTCGTCTTCAAGTAAAAGGACTGAAATAACATCAACGAAAAGTTCTTCAAACTTTTGAGTCCTTTTATCATCAGCCACCAAATCTTTCAACTCAAAGAGAAAGTTGCCTTTCTCTTTGGTCATTTCACCGTCGAAAAGCAGTTGTCGCAGACCTTCTACTTCAGGGTCAGACAATTTGCCGTCGGCAATTATCTGCTTTTTATAAGTGTATAAATCGTCAATCATAGTTGTTTAATTTTTATTGTAGATTATTGGCAATGGACTTAGAAGAACTATGCCCGGTCCGATGAGTTTCATCAGGCTTAGTCCTTCACCTCGAAGTACATTGCCAAACGACCAGCCAGCCTGTATTTGTGAAGTCTGAAAACCAATAAGAGCCACGATATGGTTTTCATCAACCTCGATTATCTCTCCGTTCGCGAGAGATTTCTCTATTGCAGAGCCATTAGAATCAAGGAAGATAGTGGCGTTACCTTCAACCTTTTGAAAAAAACCAATTCCACCAAGAATTCCTTGTAAGTTGAGGTTGATGTTTAATTGTACTTTGCTCGTCGATGCCACATAGTGCCCTCGACGGCAAATAAGATTTTCACTCTGCAATTTGATTGGAACGAGCGAGCAACAACTGCCCGATAAAACCATCTTCTTTTCAGTGTTTGTGGGGTTGTAAAATCTTATAATCAGTATTGATTCACCCGACAATGCTGATTTTACAACTCCACCGATTATGCTTCCCAAGCCTCGGGAGTTGTTGCCATTGTTGAACTCTACATCGCGTTGTAGAGCCTCATCAACATAAACAATACTTCCTCGCTCGGCATAGAATGTTTCGCCAGGAGCAAGTGTTACTTCAAGTGTTTTAAACTCGTAACCAACAATTTTGCAGTTCATATCTGTTGATTTTAGATTACAACATTCACCTCTGCCGGAGGACCAGGCAACTGCAAAGATTCTGTCGTTCCGACACTCTTGCCGCCAAGACCAATAACATCGGAAACCCAAACGAAGAATCGTTTGAATGATGTTGCATCCATTGTGTCAAGCTTGAAAACGTTATCAGTGAGTTGCTGCAATGGAGCAATGTCAGCTTTAGGACCTGCAGCGCAACCGACAATACTTGCGAAGTTAAGAGCCTTAACTCGTGAAATCATTTTGTTGTATTCTTGCTTGTCCGAAGGTTTTCCATCGGTAAGAATGAACAGTAAAGGGCGCCAGTCTCCTTTTTGTTCGGGTGTTCCTTTCTTAACTTCCACTTCCACTTTATCACACATCATTTTTAGTGCTTGTCCCAAGTGAGTTGCACCTGAATCGGGAGTGACAATTTCAGGCAGTTGGAGGTTCTCCAACTCTGTAAGCGGCAACACTTGCTTCACATCACTGTCAAAAGTGATGATACTGATACAAACCGTTTCGAGTGCGTAAGGATCCTGACGAAGTGTAGCCACCATATCGGCCAACCCGACCTTAACGCTCTCAATCGGTTCACCTTTCATTGAACCGCTTGTGTCTATTAGAATATATACAGGAAGATGTCTCATTATAAAAATAATTATAGTGGCACAATGAGTCAAAACACATTGTGCCACATGTTCTGATTATACTACGATGTTCACTTCGGGAGGAGGTGGTGGCAACTCACTCATAGTTGCAACTTCACCTTGAGCATCTTCAACTTTCTGTGAACCCGTGCTGATGCTTGCACTTACCCATTTGAAGAACGCTTTTATCGTTGCGCTGTCGGCAGTATCAAGTTGTACAACATTCTCGGTAATTTGCTTAAGTGTATTGGTATTAGCACCTTGCCCGGCTGCGCAAGCAACTACCATTCCGAATTTGCGTTTCTTGAACTCGTTCAGGCCTTTCTGCAAATCATCGGTAGGCTCACCGTCAGTCATGATAAACACGATAGGTTTCCAATCGCCTCTGACTTCGGTGGTAGTCTTGACAATCTCAGAATCAACCTTTTGAGCGAGCAATCCCAAGGCTTCACCAAGAGCGGTGCAACCGCTTGCGTCAATCATAGGTGGTTGAAAGGCGGCAAGCTCGGTGAGGGGGGTGAGTTGTTGAGCATTTGTGTTGAAAGTAATTATGCTCAAATAAGCAGTTTCCAAAGCGTAAGGGTCACTGCGAAGCGTTGACACAAGAGTCTGCACGCCATTCTTGACAGCTTCGATAGGCTCTCCATACATTGAGCCGGAAGTGTCCAACAGTAAATAAACTGGTAATCTTCTCATTGCTATTTAATATATGAATTTAAAATCTTTTTAATTGTAAGACAGAGATTTGAGTTCGGCAAAAATCCATCGGAGTGATTGAAAGCATCACCTATAGCTGCAAACTTCCATTCACCATTCCGACGATACAACTTTCCCAATATCAATGCATTCTTTCCCGCAAA
>FLNZ01002582.1_pt1 | contig 14697 bp, 5 predicted proteins | sample 1140391 | NCBI WGS metagenome assembly FLNZ01 (sample SAMEA3878171, study PRJEB12797) | bioreactor metagenome | biome: Moose rumen | place: Sweden | collected 2011-10
CCGACAACCTGCGTTACTGGCTTGATGGCTATGCCCAAGAGATCGCCTGGGCGCAAGCCAATTCCCTCATGGCCACCGAGGGCACCACAGTCATGGATCCCGCCCGTCAGGTGGTGATGCCCTTGATGCAAACGGCATGGAGTCAAAACGAGCCTTACAACCTGCTATGTCCCGAATTCAGCGGTCTGCACAGTCTCACGGGATGTGTCGCCACTGCCATGGCTCAAATCATGTATTTCCACCAATGGCCACAAGACGCCACCACCGAGATACCATCCTATAAGTCGGAGGTGGCCACGAGTTCGAAGACCTATAAGATCACCGTCGCACAACTGCCTGCCGTCACCTTCGACTGGAACCATCTGTTGCCCTCCTACGACGATACAGCCAGCGAGCAAGAGACGACCGCCGTGGCACAACTGATGCAATACTGCGGCGCCTCGGTCAAGATGCAATATTCCCCCTCAGGGTCTGGAGCCTACAACGTGGATTGCATCACGGCACTCAACAACCATTTCGGATATGCTGGGAAAATCACCGAGTTAGAGCGCGATGCCTGCCAACCAGGCACCTGGGACGAACTGATCTATCATGAGATCAGCAACTCCAGACCCGTGATCATCAGCGGTGGTGCCAACAACGGCTTCCATGCCTTTGTCTGCGACGGCTACGACGGCGAGAGCATGTTTCACATCAACTGGGGCTGGGGAGGTGTGGCCAATGGTTTCTACCGTCTGCAAGCATTGAATCCCTCCTTCTCAGGTGGAGGATACAACACCAACTACACGGGTTTCACCACCGGGCAATGCGCACTGGTCGGTATCAGCCCGACACCCACTGCCGACGAGGTAGACTACAGTCTGGGCCTTGACGACAGCAGTGCGGAATGTATGAGTCTCTCCGTGACTGGCGCCGAGGAGACGGACTACAACAAGTCGAGGGGACTGGAGGGACTGACCGTCACCCATGAATACAAGAAACACTCCATCGCCTCGGAGACCTACGACATAGGTCTGTCGCTCGACAAGAACGGTGCCACCGTGGCGACACTCACACTCACCACGAACAGAGCCCTTGGCTGTTATCACTGGACTTCCACAAAAAGCCTCAGGGGATTCGGCACAAAACTGGACGACGGAGAATACCGCCTCATGGCCATCAGCCGTCGCAGCGGCACAACGCAGTGGTATAAAGACATCTATGCCGAATGCAACTATGTCGATATCACCATCGCCGACGGGAAGGTAAGCTATACCAACGTAAGCAACCCCTATATTCCCGACATGGAGGTGACAAGTGTGGAACAGCGATTTGATGCCGAGGTGTCATCACCAAAACAAATCAGGATATCGCTGCACAACACCGGCAATGCTGAATACATCGGTCCCATCTATCTGTTTGTCAACGGCGGGACAGGCATCTACGAGCAAATGTGCATCGCCGCCGGGGCAGAGGAATATATTGATATGTTTTTCAGGTACAACGCAGGCAATTGTCCCATCGTGATTGCCACAGACAAGGACAAGAAAAACATCATCTACGAGGAGACCATCCAACTGAGCAACTATTCCGCCCCGTCACAGAACGCCCATCTCACCGTCGCCAATTGGAAGATGCGCAATGTGGACGAGGAGAAGATGGAGATGTATGGCCGTGACTTCAGTGCCGAGATATCCCTCGCCAACAAAACCGGCAACGACTTTGCCGGGAATATCCGACTGCGTATCTTAGCCTATGAGAAAAGAGGTGGTGACGATGAGGAATACAGCTATCTGACCACCCTGACACCTGCCGTCATCCCCGCAGGAGGAAGTACGACACTCGGACTTGAATATCCCGACATCGCCCAGAACGTGACAGAGATTTACTGCCAAGTCTTCAACGGATCGACCGTCCTGGTCAACAAGGGCTACTATACTCTGCAAGAAGGGTATGCGACATGGAATGGTGACGGCGAGAAGGAATATCGCCCCCTGACCACACAGGTGGCAGTGGCCGACGATGTGGCGGCAGCAGATTTCAGTCAAAAGGATTTCACAGAGATTGTGCCGGGCAATAATCCCAACACCATCTACTACTTCTCGTATGACGCGGAGATTCCCGCCACGCTGGCAGGACACAACGTGGTGAGAGGCCATCTTTGCGACACACTCACCTTGGTAGAAGGCCACGACTTTTTTGTCCCGCACCATTTTGTGGCCTCTCACGCCCGCTACACACGAGTCTTTGACACAGGCGCCGACGGCAAGGGCGGTTGGTCGACCATCGTGCTGCCCTACATGGTAACCACCGTAGTCAACGCAGAGACAGGAGACAGCCTGGAGTGGTTCCGTGGCAAAGGCGAGGAGGGAAAGCAGTTCTGGCTAAGGGAATTTGCGGGAGTCATGGAGCATCTGTATATCGACTTTGTCAATGCAGACAGGTGGCATGCCAACAATCCCTATATCATCGCTGTGCCTGGTCAACGATGGGGAGCAAAATGGAATCTGGTGGGAAAGCCCATACGCTTCATGGCCGACAACATCCAGGTGCAGCCCACCCTATCGCCCATCTCACGCACCGCAGCCTATGAGTTTGTGGGATTGACGGGGACGACAAACTTGAGCAACGTGTTTGTGCTCAACGAGAGCGGCACGATGTTTGAGCGGCAATCCCAGGTCGCCATCCCTGCCGGCAGGGCTTTTTTCAGGGAACGAGCCGACCACGCCCCACTCCTACTCGCCCTTCCCATTAGAAATGTGTCGCATAAGGTCCGATGACAAATAGATAGAACCCACCTAAAAAATCAGGTCGAAATGCCAACCACTATTTCTGGTTTGGATGACATTCTTGCCAATATGGTAATTGTCGTTGGCAGCCTCCTTCAGATCCCTGACCTCTCTGACATATCCATACACACGGGAAGCGTTCTCCTCATATTCCTGAATATCATCCATCAGTTTCTGGTAGATCTCGCCAAACTCATCCTCTTCGATGTCATCAGGATATCTCAACGAAGTCACACGGCGGTCAAGAGCGTCATAGTGGGATTTCTCCAGCCTCCTCGCCACCATATCCAGGCTATCACACAGAGAAGTGTTGTATTGGAGGTAGTCATGGTTCTGGTAGATTTTCACCTTGGCCATCGTCTGCTCCGACTGCTCCATACTATGAAACGTCCTGTTTTTGAGTAATCTCAGCGCCTCCTCATTACGTTTTGTGACGAAGAACACACTGTCGATGGCATCGTTGAGACGACTGCCATTGTCCACTACGCGTTTTCCACTGCTGAGATGGATGAGTTTGACAACCCCCACTTGTTGTCGTATAGTATTAATCACCGTACTGTCCCACACCGACGATTTTCTGAAATACTCGAAACATTTGTCGGTAAAAGCAGGAATATACTTCTTGCACAACCCTTCTTTCAGATTGTCCGCATCCTCACTGCTGAGCAAAAGGCTGTCCGCCATATAGACAACCATGTGGCCAGCCTTGAAAAACCGCATGTTCAGGTCCTCCATAGAGGCCTTGGGATTGATCTCATCGATACACGCCTGCGCCATCTCCTGATACTGTCTGTCGGAGACGATATTCATGGGCGGGTCCAGACGTGTCTTGACGAAATACAGCAACGCACCCAATACAAGTAGAATAACCGTGGATAATAATATGACTTTCTTCATGGAATACACGGGTTTAAAAATCGAAATCATAGTCATCACTCTCCTGGATATCATGACCTCCAGGACCATCATCCTCAAAAAGCTCCTCATCCATCCACGCACCATCGACATGCATCGGCTGGCGTTGTGCGGAAGACTCTAAGTCCTCCAGCCTTCCCGACTCATTGGGCAAGGTGTCCGTGGGTGGCAAAGTGTCTCGTGGCGGAAGCGTGTCGGTGGTGACGACGGGCTTGACCACCGGCTGCGGCTTTGTCCATAATTCAGGCATGGCAAATCCTAAGACAAGACCGAGTGCAAATCCTGCCAGCAAGCACCACAACCACTTATACGATCTTTTTCCCTTGTTTTGAGACGTTTTTCTTTGTTCTGAAGCCGGAGCTGATTTAGAGCTGCTGTCAGCAGCGGTCTGCGGCGTGTTGTCGACAACCCATCTCATTTGGGGCTCCGAGAGCATCGAGGGTGCCATTTTCGGCATAGCATCCTTGATGATTGCATGACATGCCGGAGGCAGCAAGAAGACCCCGGTATATTGTATCATGTCTCTGTAGAGTATGGGGTTGCTCAAGAATGTGGAGAGCTCATAGTCGCTTGTCATCCACAGACAGGCGTATCTGTTGGCGGGAGCATCGGCGTCGATGACCAGATCAAGGACTGGATATTCCCACTCAAAGAAATGCCGAAGCTGTCCGATATCACCATTCTCCCTCAGCACCTGTTCCATTCCCTGACAGATGGAGGGCATATCAGCGGCTGCGGTAATCATCAACTGACGCGGCACAAAGAGCACCAAGGAGAGGTAGTCGCCCACCCGAGAGGAAAGAGGCAGGATGACATATACATAGCACCCCCCGCTGCTCATCGAGAGCATCGTGATGGTTTGACGGAAAGACTGTGGCAGAGAGAAAAGGGTGCCGATGGGCACGTCGTAGATGGCGCGTGCGGCTGCGCTGGGATTAAAGAGTGCCTGATGGCTCTCTCCCCCACGGATGGTCTGTGAATATAGTTGTAATCTCATGACATTACCTCCTGTTAACATATAAAAAGATTCTCACGACACAATGGTCATTTTCTCAATCCATCCTCAATCCGTGCGATCGGGTCACGACGGAATCCCACCGATTCACGGACGATGATTTTCAAGATATCCTTGGCATAATCTGTCGAGATGCGACAATAGTTCTTGAAACACACGTCGCCGATGCAGAAAGGCACAGGATCGGGCAGTCTGCCGCCGGCAATGTCATATTTCCTGCAGTATTCCTCCAATTTGCGGAGGAATCCGCCATAATTGCGATAGAGATAGGCGGAAAGATGATTGTTGACATCCTCATCCTCACCAATACGAGTGAAGAGATGGTCGTATTTGGTGACAATCACGCACACGCCATCGGTGGCATCGCGGAGCACCCCCGTCTGTTCCAGATACTCCAATCCAAAGGTGAGGTATTCGTCTTGTGTAAACCCCTTATAGCGTTTCTTCTCCGTACCATATTCTATAATGAAGAAATGGAATTTCCGGTTGGTGGTACGATATCCCTGAAGGATATTCTCGAATGACTGAAATGCCGTCTCGTGATGGATGTTGAGATTGTCGATGATGTTATTGTATCTCCAGTATAGATAGCAGAACAACTCTCCAGCCATATCTATCAATGTGACCGGATGCACATGGTCGCGATAGTCCGTCAGGTTGAGGCGTATCGCAAAATTGGCGTCCACAGGTGTACGTCCGGGCAAGACGCAGTAGGTGTCACGTCCCCTGAAGACATTGATCAGCTCCAGCATATAGTCATACCCCTGGCAGTCGCCTTTGACGGTGAGGTCATTGATGACCGTATTCTCCATGGCGGCGTCCATCAGCACCCCCAAGGCACATGTTTTCCCCGACGAGGGAATACCCCAGAAATAAAACTCCGTGCAACCCTCATCAAGATAATCTATATGCTTGTCCACAGGCAGCAGGTCGGTCATTGGCGTGCCGAGCATATTGACAAATCCCTCCAGATATTCATGTCCCTCAAGCAGTTGCTCACGTGTGAAGACGCCCTTCTCCAAGCATTGTGAGACGGTGGCGGCATCCAGCATATTGCAGTCATTGTGTAGGAGTTCAAGGAGCTCTTCCGTAGTCAGCGAACCGTTATTGAGAAGCTCCGTCACAGTCTCAAAGGGTCTTTCGCTGTCGGTGATATACGTTCTCAACTGATCCAGTCTGGATTGAGGCTGGGGCTCAAACATGTGCCTGGGGATAGACACCTCGCTGATGAGCCTGATGTGATGGATATTGTCGTAGTCGTGGTCGGCATCACCAGATTTATGATGTCCTTTCCCGAAGAGCGACACCCTGGAGCGGGTATGACGTTGCTGCAGATAATATGGAAGAAACAACAGCGACATACAGACGAGTCCGGCAAGCAATGCCAAGGGACCGGGGAAGGCAAGCCTCGTCGAGACATTGTCGATATTGCTGAGATGCTGGTGTATCTCATCGATATGTTCGCTGGCAAAGACATGATCCATCCCTTTTCCCGTCTTCTCACCGGGGAAGAGCAGTTTTGAGCTCTCCACCATCTGCTCATTCCACAGGTCGATGGCCTCGCGTATCTTGTTGACATTGCCCAGCAAGAAGACGTTCCATACGGTGACGCCCCGCCTCGCGTCGTCAAGCCATGCGCTGGCTCCCATGCGGAGGCTGTCATCATTTTCCCCTGTTCCCAACTGTGTCTCCATGATATGAATCATATTCTCACGCAGGATCTCTCTGGGAACCTTCTGTAAGAACTCATTGCCTCCTGTCACCTTCCTCTTGTCAGCATCACTTCTGAGGAGTCTTTTCAGATTTTTGTTGTAATTGATGACACGTTCTTTGGAGACCGTCTTAAACTCATTAAGCATCAGCTTCGACTTGTCGATCATGGCGGTAAACTCAGTGGTAATCTCCTGCTCATGCTTATGAATAGTGAAAAAATGGGTGAATGGCACCATGGTCACCAGGCATAGCACCCCCATCAAGGGCAGCAGCACCCGCTCACCATTGATACGCTTGTTGAATTTCCGATCTGTGCCCTTCAACCGCTGCAGTGCCACACATGAGATGGTCAACAAGAGTAACAGGCCACAGGTGATGAGCAGTGTGGGAATGAACTTTCCACCCATCAGGTAGAGCATACCCACAAAAACGAGGTAGGCGATGACAATGAGCGATATGATGGCTAAAACGTAGCCGTAGGCAAATTTTAGTTTTGTATTCATTTTCTTTTAACTTCAAAGAGAAATGCATAACGACTTATATGAGATCATCCTCTGTGATAAAAATCTGCATCCAAATAAATCACAAAATACTATTATCTGATTTTGATCACCTACTTATAGAAATATCGATGCGGACTAATAATAATTCCTCGTGAGGTGATAGAATTTTTTGAGACGTGCTGGGCTGGACGAGAAGAAATTTCGCGCGTCACTGGATTGCACGCCATTCCCCTCCACCTTCCCTGGCACCAGTCTTGTCACTCTGATGACACACATCAGGCCTTGAGGTTTTCCGCCATAAAGGGCGGCATTGAAAGAAGCCCTCGACATCAGCGCCATACAGTATAGTCCCATATCCAGTGTCATGGTTTTGCCATCGATACGCTTCACCTCCTGCCGTTTGTAATTGTCAGGGGTACCAGTCTTTGAGAGGAGGATCAGCTGGTTGTCGCCCGTGAGACGCTCATCGTCGCACAGGTTCTCCACTTCCCTGTTCATGGGTGAGAGGAGACCGTAACCAGCCATTCCCTGCGCCTCTCTGAGCGCGTTCAGCAGTCCGTTCCATGCGGTATTGTCCTCGTCTTTCGACAGCAGTGGTGCCTCCCAGTCATTGTCACGCATGACAAACGAGGCAAAAACCTTTCGCTTGGTGATCATACGTGTCCACGCCTCAGCTATTTTCAGACTATTCCATTCGTTGGTACCCTGTCCGAGAATCCATGGCACCAGCTCACCTTTCATGGTGGCACCGGGTGTATTGAAATTGTCGTAATAAAGTAAAGTGGGGTCAGGACTTACATTGTCGAGTCCGAAACGGTCTTCGGCATCCAGATTCAATGCATCCCACGTATAGTAAGTCATCTGCACACTGTCGTTGGCATTGTAGTCCTTCATGGAGGGCAGTGTGTAAAGCTTGTCGAGTTTCTGAATGAATGCGCACGAAGGCCATGTAAAGGTGTCACTCGACTTCAAAAGCACATTGGTTTTTGTAAACTGGAAAGGAGAGCCCGCCTTTTCTCCATAGCCCAATGCCCTGGCGACCATCGCCACGGGGTAGACATCATCCGACTTTGCCAGGAACTCACTGATGGAAGAGCATCCGCCCCAGAAAGAGGTATAGCCCAGCGCCCATGCCTGGGTGGTATGACCGAAGAATTCGGCCACTCCACGTGGCGTACGCCCGCCTCTGTCCTGACTCGTCAATGAGTATTTTCCTCTTGTGTCTTGATTTTTCACAAGGTCGGGCTTGGTGAGCACAGAGGCCAACGCGACAAGCGGTTTGAAGGATGACCCCAAATAGCGACGCATCAAGGCGGGGTTTTTGCGCCCTAATGCCAATTCATAGTCAATACCCTCGTCGGACGATCGATAGTAAGGTGCTCCCACGACGCAGCCCGTGCTCATGTCCATGATTGTGAGCGACATCTCCCACTCTCCACGTCCGTATTTCGGTTTCAGGATGCTTTTACAATAGTTGGTCATCTCGGTCTCCATGGCTTTCGACAGCATCGGGTCTATACTGAGATGTATGGTGTCCGACCCCATGGAGTTGTGGAGTGTGGTGGAGAGCCCTTTCACAATCTGCTGTGTGAACTTGTCGGTGAGATTGGGCGTGATGTTGTAACGCGACTTCCCCTGATGGGTATGCATCAGCGATGAGAGTGTGAACATGGGGTTCTCGCGATTGATGACCATCTCTGTGATCTTGTTCTTGTCCTTATTGTCTGAGCACACCAGTTTCATACTGTGTTCCAAGGGGTATACACTGCCATCTTCCGACGATGAAAGCGGTCGGATGGCCTCGGTGGAACCCTCAGTGCCAAATGCTGCACAATAGACATTCGTGGGCTTGACACGCAGCCGATGTCCCTCCAAATAGTCGAAGGCTATTTCCTTGCCATTCCCTAATTGCAGTACTATCGTGGTGGTATCCTTACCGTAGGAATTGTAAAGTTGAAAGAAGTCTATATCCTTGCCCGATGAGAGTGTGAGCTCATTTTTCTCCACATTGGTCTTGACGACTTTCGTAAAGCCACCCCCTGTTGCGATATGCCCCTCACCCGAAGCCACGATAGGCACCACCGACTTGCCCCATGTCAGGAAGCAGTGGGAAGAGCTGGGGAACATGGAGTTCTCGGCAGCCACGATGGTGCCTGTCCATGGATTGCTCTCCAATGCCACTTTAAACATGGCAGGAGCCAGTTGGATACTCTTGATGGTCAGCCCATCATCGGCAAAGGAGATGCGAAAGATACGCTCCCCCAAACTCTGCCGCTGCTTGGTGAGCAGTGAGGGCACATCGCTATTATGAAAAAAACGGACATCATCCTCGTCCTCTATGGCGGCGGGGTCTATATCGCTCAACCTAATGTCGGCGGCACGGCCTCCCTCGATCGTCTCATCACCATAGGGTAGTGCAAACTTCAGTCCGGGGTATTTCCGCTCCAAGTCGGCGAGTGTACGCGGATGGATCGTGTCGTAAGGGGCGGTACTGCCTCGCGCCACCATGCGTGCGAGCATCTGGTTGGTCTTGCCTACAAAGCCCTTGTCAGAAGAGGGAATATAGACACTTGACGTAGCCGACCTACCCATCTGTGTGAATTGTTTCAGGAAAGTGCCGGCAAGCACCAGTCCTGTTATAGCGATGATGCCAAAGATCAGTTTTCGTCCGTGCCGCTCCACCCATCGCCGGTCAATAGTCGCCTCGGCATCCTCATCACTTGCCTTTTTCCTCTTATCCCTCGGCGTTTCCTCGTCGGGTGTATTCAAGCGGCTTGCCACATCCTCGTGGCGATAACTCTCCGGACCGCATTGTAGTGCTGAGGAAAGGATCAACTTGTCATTGTCGTCAAGACGGCTTTTCCGCAAGACACGGTCGATATTGTATGGTATTGACGACATGAGTGTGAAAGTGTTGTCAAGAGTCGGTCTCTGACCATTTGAGAAAGCCCGGAGCATCGGAGCCACCTCACGCACACGCTGGATGTCGGCCACTGAGGCGCGTCGCGCGTTCACAGATCTTAGTCCCGGGGCAGTCCAGTCCAACAGGATGCCGTCCTGCCGGGCGTTGCCCCATAGTGAGATGTCGTCGTGATGGCATACAATGAGCATATTGTTGAACAGATATTGCAACGCTTTGTCCGTGCTTTCCACCGAATATGCCAGTGAGACGTAGGGTCGGATGGCGGCGGGCAGTTTGTTGATGGCACGCAGTAGCGACAACAGACGCGGCGATTGTTGCAGCCCGTCGCCATAAAGCCGCTCATCGTCGCCCAACCGGATGAACATCTGACGACGATGGGCGAGGCAATAGGTGATATATTGCAGCAGACGTGTCTCCTCGTCGTTGAGCATCTCAGAGGTGCCATCAGGAACCGACATGGTCGGGACATCGTCATACACAGGGGCATCATAGGATCTCATGCCATCCAACGAACGGACAAGGCATGAGAGAGGGCATTGCCGGTCGGTGACCACGGCGGGCTCCACCTCGTAGATGGCACGGGTGGCGTAGGAGCGCCCATGTCCGGCAAAGGTGGTGAACCCTCCCTGCACATGCGCCACCGTCAGCTTCCCGGTATCCGGGTGGGTGAACAGATATAGTGAGGCACTGTCGGTGCGGGCATTCTCCGCCAGGATGGCTCCCAGGTTTTCGGCAGCACGCGACACACCCTGCGTGTAGGCCAGCACGCCATCACCCATCTTGTGGTTCAACGACCCCATCACCTTTTTTTCTACATGTATCATCATAGGTTTGAAACCTTGGTTGTTATGGCATTTAATATCTCACATCATAGACGTATGTCAACAAGTCGCCTTCGGCACTCTTGTACTGAGGGGGACAGAGCCCATGCTCACGCAGGATGCAGGTGGTAAGCTGCAACGCGCCAAAGAAAGCACGATGGTTGAAGTGGCTCACAGCGCCGTCAAACACCCGGTTGCTCTCCGGGTCATGACCATAGATGTTGAAATTGGTGTCTATGGGGGTGGCAGTGAAGAAGACATGTGGCGGCATATTCAGCAGATTTCCCTCAGCAGTCTTGATTTGGAGCCATTGTGGAGCGGCAAGCATGAAATCCCTGATGCGGTACATGATATGGTCTTCGATGGACAGATCGCTGATCATCGTATAGTCTTCGGGCGACTTAAACAGAGAAGAGACACCATCAAAGATCAGTGTCTGATATTGGTCGGCGCAGATCTGAAGGGCATCAGGATTGACAGGCACAGAACCAGCCAACATGTTCTGCATTGCGCTGTCATCATTGAAAGGCGGCATCAGGTCATAAGGCTTGCGGCCATCCATAATCTTGTATGTGCACGCTATTCTGAACAGAGTGAGAAACTGAGTGTACACCAAATTGAGGTCTCTATTGGACAGTTGGTATAAATTGGCGAAAGGCTCTTGGCGCAGAATCGCGTCAATACCTTTGAAAGCCAGGTACCAGTTTTTCTTACGGGTCATATCTGCGTAGGCAGTAAGTGCCACCAACGAATGCATCATTTGCGAGAAGTGGTCGCCACTGTCGATCACCAGGCCGGCAGACATGGGCACACAGCATTTGTCGCACACGACCACATCCGTGGCATAGAAGGTGAAGTAGTGAAAATAGAAGTGATTTCGATATACCTCGATGAAATTGTTGCGCTGAGAGCTGCGATAGCCCGTGGCTCCTCCCGTGAGGTAGCTGTCAATATCGAGCAGCATCCAGGCATCACCAATGGCATTGACCAAGGTGTCGGTGTCATAGTCGAAGAAATGCTCAAAGATCTTGCGCCCGGATACATTTTTCGTACGTCCCGGCTCAAAACCTATCTGGCGATAATACGCGCGGCGACTCTCACTGGTCATATAGGTCTGTGCCCAAATGTCGGTAGAGCCGTCGCCCCCGTCATCAGTGGTGGTATTCTGTCCCAATACCACTTGTCGGCGCATCCGTCTGGGGTCTCTCAAGATTGGACCTGCTGTGGTCGCACCATGTATGTTGTCGTGTTCCTGATAATTGAAGTCGACGGTCTTGACAACATTTCCTGTTTGGATATTACGCCATTGTGTCTCGATGAAAACATTCTGTGTGCATGCCATCAGTGCTTTCATCACGGCATGGAAAATCCGGATGGACTCTGGCGTCATGACCTCACCCGGCACATCAAGAAACTCAAGGTGCATATTGTTGACACCTGTAAAGTCGGAGGAATAGTGGTTGTGAGACCGGCAAGCATACACCTCCGTAGTGCGCACACCCTCCCGCTCGTCTGTCACATCCGTGATCAATTCCAAGACAGAGTGGTGTAAATTCTTGTTTGCCAGGCGGTCTTTCTGCTTATAGCCCAACTGGATGAGCGACCCGATGATATCGGTGAGCAGGTAGGTCTTCCCACTGGAGGTGGGTCCTACGACAGCCAAGCGGATGGTGTTTTTACTATCTCCGAACAGATTGGCGATAAGGTCTGTAATTGACATTTCTTCTTGATTATATTAGTTGTATGTATAGTGATTTGATGTGTCGTGACTCATCATCTCATTTGTTGGACATTGTCCATTTTCTGCATGCTTGTGGCTGTCATAAAAGCCAGCAGCAGACAACTCTCTATCGCCTCGCCCACGGCATCAACACCTAAACCAGGACAGAGCCGCCCCGTGAAAGGCACCCCTCCGATATAGGAGAGATAGAGATATAGGGATGTGCCCGCCCACATCATCACCGCCAGGGTGCGCCAGACAAGTTGGGGTGAGGAGCGGACAGGTCCCGAAACCTGAGGCATCTGCATGTTTTGTCTGAAGACAACGATACAAAGCAAGACGATCAAGCCGAAGAACACGATATAGGCCAACAGGCCATAAGCGCCGAAGAAGCTGCTGGGTACCGCCACATCATTGACAATGACGGGTGCCTGCCCGGAAGCGATGGAGGGATGTAGGATATGCTTCTCTGGCGACAACGGGTCGGCGCCGCTGGTGTTGTACATATAATGGGTAAGCACGGTCATAAACTCAGCGTCGGCCACGGCATAGCGATAGCCGGAGTTGAGATAGTTGTCAAACTGGGAATACAACTCGAAGCGGCGTGCCGTGCGGTCGTAAGAGACCTCGTCGACATTGTATTTCAAGGGCAGCAATCGTGGAAACACGAAAATGACAAACAGCAGCGTACCGACGGCTATCAGCAGCATATAGCTTCCCTCGTGGTGCGATGCCTTACCCTTGGCCAACATGAAATAGAGGAGCACGACGGCGGCCACAAAACCCAGATAGTTGGTTATATATCCCTTGTCGCCCAATGCGATGGCGGCAGCGAGATACAGCACAGTGATACCGAGCATCTGGAGAAACGCTATCATGCGTCCCTTTCTGAATGACACCCTCAGCAGCGACCAACTCATACCAATGATCACGAAGAGGGTGATAAAGGCGGTGGAGAAATTGCCGGGGATAAGGGATGCCATCACGACGGCGACAAGAGGCAACAACGTATAGACATACGATGGCAATTTGTTCTTTAACCAGGTGTTGAACCGCTCCCACCTTGTCTTCATGACATTCTTCATCGGGTCGACATTGAGCACCAGCAACACGCCAAGGGCTGTCACATTGCAGAGCAGAAGCGCCAAAGGCACGCTGCGGTATGTGTCTGTCACACCGGATAAATTGCTCCACTGCCAAAATCGCCAACTGCCCAGCTCTCCCGGAAGGTAGGATTTGGTGACATAAGGGTCTATTGCCTTGAAAGCGTATAGCCCCAGGATGAAAGCCACCACGCCTATTCCCACAGCGGACCATCGACGCATCCCAGACTTCTGATACACACTGGCAGTGAGCAGATGATGGTTGATGATCAACGAGAGAAAATACACCAGCACAAGCATCAGGCAGGCGTCGGTCACCACAATCGATGACAACCGCTCGAAATATGGATAGGTGAACGACAGCTTCATCGAGATCATCACCTTGCAGACGCAATAGATGAAGGTGATGACGGCGATGATGGGAAAAATGGCTGAAACATTTCTCCGGGCCTCGCAGCTCTCTCTCACTTCTTTGTACCCTGGCCGCATCACGTAGATAAATCCCACGACGACGAGGATGAGAACCAGCAAAGGAAGCCAGAGATACGACAGGATATATCCCATCGAAATCTTCACCGTGTGCATCAGCACATTGCTGTGCGTGCCGGGCTGACGGAAATGGTTGATGGTGGGTTTCAGACCACTGTTGGAGGGGATGGGCTTGTCGGAGACAAAAATCTCGTCCGCCACCATCCGGATATTACATACATCATTGCTGACCACCGAAGAGAACTGGGGTATATACACACTGCTCGGCGACGGGAATGAACCGTCGTTCTGATGGATGGTGATCAAATGGGAGTCTGTGGGAGACATGTCCCGGAGCATCTTCGTCGTACAGACATAAGTGATAGGCTTGGAGAAACGCACCTCGTTTTTGTCGCCTGCGGCAACGATGTTGAAATGTCCTGCGCCCCACTCCGCAGGCACGAGGACAGGTTTGGCGAGATAGTTTACATCACCGACATGGAACAGCGACTTATTGGGCTTATCGGGCTTGAGGTTGAACTCAGCCATACGAAAAAACTGTATTTTGCAACACTGTGCGTCGGCCACAGAAATTGTATCGGATACAGCATAGCCCACCACGGTATGATCCGCTCCCTGAAGTGTGGTATAATGGTCGAGAATGACAAGTTGCCAGTTGTCGTCGGTGCCCTCACGAAAGAGGAAAGAGCGAAGGTTGTAACATGACTTATAGTCTGTCGCATCGGCA
>FLNZ01003312.1_pt1 | contig 14646 bp, 12 predicted proteins | sample 1140391 | NCBI WGS metagenome assembly FLNZ01 (sample SAMEA3878171, study PRJEB12797) | bioreactor metagenome | biome: Moose rumen | place: Sweden | collected 2011-10
CACGGGTGGGAACCGCTAGTTCTGTTGGGCGCCGCACTCGGAGGGTGGGAGTGCCGTCGGCGCCCCATTTAAACCGTCGGGAGAAAAAAATTTTACGGCAGGATTATCGGCGGGCGGCTAGAATATTTTATCTGATTGCAGATCAAAAATCTTGGAGGTACTTTTGAATGAACGATTACACCACCAAAAACATTCGTAATGTGGCAGTCGTCGGACACGGCAAGACCGGCAAAACTTCTCTGCTCGAGGCGTGCCTGTTCAACAGCGGCGCAACCAAACGTCTCGGCTCGGTCGACGGCGGCACCGGCGTTCTCGACTACGAGGCGGAGGAAGAGAAACGCAAGATGACCATCGGCGATTCGCTTGCCGTCTCCGAGTGGAAGGGTTGCAAAATAAATTTCATCGATACGCCCGGTTATCCCGATTTCGTCGGCGACGTGATCGGAGCGTTGACTGCGGTCGACAGCGCGCTGATTATCGTGTCGGCGCCCGCCGGCGTCGAGGTCGAGACCGAAAAGGCTTGGAACCTTGCCGAGCAGTTGAAACTGCCGCGCGCATTTTTCATCAACAAAATGGATCGCGAGCACGCCGACTTCCACAAATGCGTTGAGGAACTCCGCGCGAAATTCGGCAACAACGTCATCCCGATCCAAATTCCGATCGGACGCGAGGATTCTTTCAAGGGCGTGATCAATCTCGTCAGCAAGGCTAACATTCCGTCGGAGCTCGAGGACGAAGTTGAAGAGGCGCACATGCAGATGATCGAGGCGGCGGTCGACGTGAGCGACGAGCTTGCCGAAAAATATCTGATGGAAGAGGAATTGACGGAGGCGGAAGTGAACGCGGCGATCGCCGAGGGCATCAAGATCGCGAAGGTGTTTCCGGTGTTCGTCGGCAGCGCGCTGAAGAATATCGGCGTCAAGGAACTGATGGACGCGGTGATTGATAACATGCCGTCGCCCGACACGAAAGTTTATACGGGCGTCAATCCGAAAAACGATGAGATTGTCGAGCGCAGCGTGAGCGATCCGTTCAGCGGACAAATTTTCAAGACGATGGTCGATCCGTTCGTCGGCAGAATGTCGTACATTCGAGTGATCAGCGGCGACATGAAGGGCGACGCGACTTATCAGTTGGCGAGCGGCGAGAAGGAAGGGCAGGAGCGCCTGAGCGGAATTTCGACGATGCAGGGCAAGAAACAAATTCCGATGACGGTAGCGCACGCGGGCGATATCGTAGTGACGGCAAAACTGTCGAGCGCGAAGACGGGCGACACGCTCTACGACAAAGCGGCGCCGATCCGCTATGCGGCGATCCAGTATCCGGAGCCGATGTTGGCAATGTCGGTGAGCGCGCTGAAGAAAGGCGAGGAGGACAAAATCTTCTCGTCGATCTCGAAACAGCAGGACGAAGACCCGACGATCAAATTGACGAAAGACCCCGAGACGAAGCAAGTCATTCTCTACGGCGTGGGCGAAGTGCACCTTGACGTGCTTGGCGACAAAATTCAGCGGAAGTTCGGAGTGCAGATGGCGCTGGGCGAGCCGAAGGTGGATTATCGCGAGACGATCCGCAAAAACGTCGAAGTGCAAGGCAAGCATAAGAAGCAATCGGGCGGGCATGGACAGTACGGCGACGTTTGGCTCAAGATCGGTCCGAATAAGACGCCCGAGGAAGGAAATAAATTCGGCAACGTGTTCAGTGAGAGCATCTTCGGCGGGTCGGTACCGCGTCAATATTTCCCCGCCGTCGAAAAGGGAACGCACGAGACGCTTGCCGAGGGAGTAATCGCGGGATATCCCGTCGTCAACGTGAGCGTCAATCTCTACGACGGCTCGTATCACGCGGTCGACAGTTCGGAAGCGGCATTTAAGACGGCGACATCGATTGCGATCAAGAAGGGCGTGTTGGCGGCGGAGCCGATCCTGCTCGAGCCGATCGACGAAGTCACAGTCATGACGCCCGACGAGTACATGGGAGATATCATCGGCAAGCTCAACAGCAAGCGCGGCAAGGTGCTCGGCATGGATCCGAAGGGCAAGGGCTTTACGGAAGTGAAAGCGTATGTGCCGGCGTCGGAGCTGTATAAATACGCGACGGATTTGCGGTCGCAGACGCAGGGGCGCGGCTCGTACTCGGTGAAGTTCTCGCATTACGATCCCATGCCCGACAATCTCGCGGCAAAAATTATAGAGGAGCATAAAGCGGCTAAAGAACAATAATTTCCCGCCCACCCGCGCATTGAGTTCTGCCGCAGGCTTTTTAAGAGCCGCCCACCGGCAGCATCGCTGCTTTACAAGCCCACCCGCCCGGACGGCGGGCGGCTCTTTGCGTTCGGACGCCGACGACGCTTTGTAAATAGGACGATGCTCGACAACCGATCAATCGCCAACGACAACTCGGGCAGGGCGCCGCCGACGGCGAGGTGAACGCCTCGATCGTTAAACAGGACGTCGCTCGTCAATCGCTCAGTTCGGACGCCGACGACTCGGGCGGGGAGCCGCCGCTTGTCAACGGGACGTCGCTCGTCAATCGCTCAGTCGGTCGCCTTCGACGCAGGGCAGGGCGACGATTTTGAGCCCGCTCAACCACCCTAAAAGGCACAGCCTTTTAAAATCGACGGAGTGACGAAAAAAGCGGGCGCCGACGCTCGTCAACCGATCAGGCGGGCGTCAACCGATCAATCGGGCGCCGTCGGCGCGGGTGGGAACATCGGGCTCATTTGGGCGCCGACCTCCGTGGGCGGGAGCGTCGGCGGCGCCCTTAAATCCGTCACCCCGCACCCCGCGCGGAAGAAATAAAAAAGGAGGCTGTTGCCCCCAATTTTTTTGCCCACCCATCGCTCGGGCGGGAGAATTTATTTTTTGAAGCGCCTCACGAACACTTCTTCCATCTCGGGATATCCGAAGAAAAATCCTTGAATGTAATCCGCATCGCACTCGTCGCGCAGGAAGATATACGCCTTCTCCTCCTCGACGCCCTCTATGCAGACCTCCGTACCGATCGAGTGACACAGCATTATCGTGTACTTCACCAAATTCCTGTCAAACTCGCTCTTCAACAAATCCTGTATAAATACGCGGTCGATCTTAATCAGATTGCACTTGAAATTCTTCAGGAAGCCCAACGACGCATAGCCCGTGCCAAAATCGTCCATCGCAATTTTGATTCCCAAGTCGTGGAAATTCTTAAACTGCTGATTGACGAAGTCCCAATCGTAAACGTTGTGGCTCTCCGTCAGCTCGAACGTGAGCGTCGCCGGATCGATCCCGTATCGCGCAATGCAATCCTCCACGAACGGGAAAAACATATGCTCCTCGAGCTGATACAGCGAGATGTTGATGCTCATTTGGAAGTCCGGCATATATTTTTGCCAACGCTTGGCGGTCGCCACCGCGTTTTCGATGATCCAATGCCCGACCGGAATGATCATGCGCGACTTCTCGAGCATCGGAATGAATTGCATCGGCGCCACGACGGAGCCGTCCCGATCGTACCATCTCAGAAGCGCCTCCGCGCCGATCAAATGCCCGTCCTTCGCATCGACCTGCGGCTGATAGCACAGGAAAAAGTCTTCGCAACCCTTCGCTATGCAGTTTTGCATCAAATTCTGCATGCCGATATCGTAGCGCCAACGGTCGTAAGTCTCTTTCGAGAAGAAACTGATCTGATCGCGTCCTTTTTGCCGAGCGATCTCGAGCGCAACCTCCGCGTATCGCATCAACGTCACGTCATCGGACGCGTCCGTCGGATAAAGCGCCGCGCCCGCCGACGCCGTACAATAAATCGTGTCCTCGACATTCCTGATCTCGCGCATGCACAATTGGATACTCGAAAAGATTATTTCGATCTCCTCGGGCATCGCATACGGCATAAACAATCCGAAATTATAGCCGTCGAGCTTGTAAAGCGGAAAATCCGGCGGCAGCACGTCGGTGATGTTCTGCGCGATTTGTCGGAGCGCTATATCGCCGAAGCCGTGACCGTAACTCTCGGTGATCACATTGAAATTGTCCAGCCCGATTATGATCACCGCGCCGCTCGCATCGGGCGAACTCTTCAGCTCGCGCTCAATCGCCTTCGCAAACTGCTCACGACCAAGCAAGCCCGTCACTTCGTCCGCGCCGAGCCGCATATCCATCGGAATGATCATTCCCATCCAAATATCCGATTCGCCGTCGGCGGCGCGATCCAGCTCGCCGCGTATCACCGCCCAAGAAAAATCTCCGTTGGGCTTGCAAATGCGATACTCGAAATCAAAATCCTCGTCGCCTTCGCCCTTGACGAACAACTTACCGACGCCCTTCTCGTAGCGCTCAATGTCGTCGGGATAAATCAGCGACGCCAGCCGCTCGTCAAAATCGTCGACCACCTCAGCCGGAAAATTGAAGTCGGTTATGAAGTTTTCGGACACCAACACCTGTTTCGATTTGAGGTCTGCCGCGAAGATGTACGTCCGCTTCGTCATCTTCTGCAGCACTGCAAAAACTTCCTGAATCTTTGCGAGCGGCGAGTCCGCCCCGATCAATTGAGTTGTCTCTGTCATAGGCTATTCTTCCTTTATGCGATTGTTCTTTTGAAACAAAATTTCCGCGCGGCTCAACCGTCCTGCTGATAGTTTCAACGCCGATCAAATAATTCCTGCAATCGATCAAAGAACAATTTTAGCGAAGTCGGCGACGCCCCTGACGAGCTCGTCAATCGATTTGAGCAGCCCCAATCGATTGGTGCGGACGCGTTCGTCCTCCGCCATCACCATTACCGCGTCGAAGAAGGCGTCGATGGGTTGAGCCGGTTTGCGAAGTGCCTCGAGCGCGCCGACATAAAAATAATTCCTGCAATCGATCAAAGAACAATTTTAGCGAAGTCGGCGACGCCCTTGACGAGCTCGTCAATCGATTTGAGCAGCCCCAATCGATTGGTGCGGACGCGTTCGTCCTCCGCCATCACCATTACCGCGTCGAAGAAGGCATCGATGGGTTGAGCCAATTTGCGAAGTGCCTCGAGCGCGCCGACATAATCTCGTTTCGCGATCAGCTCGACGGCGACCACTTTGATTGCGTTGAAGGCTTTATACAAAACGACTTCGGCGTCGGCGCTCAACAGCTTTTCGTCGATCGACATTGCGAGAGATTTTTTCGCGATATTGCCCGCGCGGACGAACGATTGAATGATCCGCGCGGAGTCGGGCGTGTTGAGAAAACTTTCGACGGCGCGCGCGCGGAGCGTCACCGCATAAATGTCGTCAACGTCCTCGAGCACGGCGTCAATCACGTCGTAGCGAATGTCGCTCGACAGAATGTTTTTGAGCCGCAATTTCATGAAGTCGGCGATATCGGATTGCATTTTCTCTCGACGGTCGTCGTCATTGATCCCGAGCAAATCCATCGCCTCGTCGACGAGCTCACTGATCGAGATCGATTGATGCGCCTCGACGAGCATGTTGACGATGCCGAGCGCCTGTCGACGGAGCGCGAACGGGTCTTGCGAGCCGGTCGGGATCAAGCCGCGGCTGAACGTCGCAACGAGGTTGTCAATCTTATCGGCGAGGCTCAAAATGCGTCCCGGGGTCGATTGCGGTTGAGCGTCGCCCGCAAATCGCGGCATATAATGTTCGTCGATCGCGATTGCGACTTCGATCGGTTCGCCGTCGAGCTTGGCGTATTCGCGTCCCATCACGCCCTGCAGTTCGGTGAACTCGGTGACCATGCCCGTCACGAGATCGGCTTTCGACAAGCGCGCCGCGCGGAGTGCATGAGCTCGATCGGCATCGTCCGCGCGGATCATCGTTGCGATCTTCGCCGACAATTTTTCGAGCCGTTGAGTTTTCTCGTAGACCGAGCCGAGCCCCTCTTGAAAGACGACGGTTTTTAATTTTTCGCGATGCTCCTCAAGGGATTTTTTCCGATCCTCTTCAAAGAAAAACTTTGCATCTTCCAATCGAGCGCGAAGCACGCGTTCATTGCCGTGTTGCACGATGTCAAGGTACTCGCGCCCGCCGTTGCGCACCGTGATGAACAGCGGCATCAACGCGCCGTCGAAACTTTTGACGGGGAAATATCTTTGATGATCGCGCATCGGAGTGATCACCGCTTCCGCAGGCAGCTCCAAATATTTTTGTTCGATTGCGCCCGCCAACGCCGTCGGATATTCGACCAAATATAAAACTTCCTCGAGAAGATCGTCGGTGATCTCCGCGCGCCCGCCATGTTCCTTGGCGACCGCCTCAATCTCCGCCGTGATCATCACTCGACGTTGATCCTGATCGACGATCACAAAATTCTTTTCGCAAGCGCTGACATAATCGGCGGCTTTATCGATCGAAAAATCGCCGTCGGACAAAAAACGATGCCCCCGCGATATCCGACCGCTCTTGACGTTGGCAACCTCGAACGGAATGATCGCGTCGTCGAGCAGCGCCACCAGCCAACGGATCGGTCGAATGAATTTGAAATCGAGATCGCCCCAACGCATGTTGTTCGGGAAGTTCAGCCCGCAAATTATTTTCGGCAGCATTATTTTCAGAAGTTCGTCCGTCGCCGCGCCCGTTTGATGAATCACCGCGTAAATATATCCGTCGCGCGTGATGAGATCGTCGGGCGAAACTTTTTGTCCGCGCGCGAATCCGATCGCCGCCTTCGACGGTTTACCCGCCGCATCGAACGCGATCTTCGTCGACGGTCCGCGCCGTTCCTCCGACACGTCCGCCTGTCGCTCGGCAACGTTCTCGACGATCAACGCCAATCGACGCGGCGTCCCGAGCGTTTTGATCGCTCCGATTGCGATCCGATTGTCCTTGAAAATTGCCTCCGCCGACGACTTTAATTGGTCGAGAATGCCGGGCATTGCGTGCGCGGGGATTTCTTCCGTGCCGATTTCGAGCAGCAAAGTTTTTCCGTCCATTACGCGTTCACCTCCGATTTTTTCAGCAGCGGATATCCTAACTTCTCGCGCTGTTGGACGTAGCAATCCGCGCACAGCCGCGCCAACTTTCGCACGCGACCGATGAACGCCGTCCGCTCACTCACGCTGATCGCGCCGCGCGCGTCGAGCAGATTAAACGTATGCGAACACTTCAAAACGTAATCATACGCGGGGTGGACGTAGCCGAGCTTGATGATGCGAACCGCCTCGCGCTCGTACTTCTCGAACAGATCGAACAACATTTTTTCGTCCGACAGATCGAACGCGTAACTGGTCTGCTCGAACTCGTTTTGATGAAACACGTCGCCGTAAGTGACGCCGTCCGTCCAAATCACGTCGTAAACATTTTCGACGCCCTGAATGTACATCGCAAGGCGCTCGAGCCCGTAAGTGATCTCGACGGCGACGGGCTTGACATCGCGGCTGCCGACCTGTTGAAAATAGGTGAACTGAGTGATCTCCATGCCGTCGAGCCAGACTTCCCAGCCGAGCCCCCACGCGCCGAGCGTCGGCGACTCCCAATTGTCCTCGACGAAGCGGATATCATGTTTTTTCGCCTCGATGCCGATAGCGGCAAGCGACTGCAGATAAAGTTCTTGAATGTTGTCGGGCGACGGTTTCATGATCAATTGCAGTTGGTGATGCTGATAAAGGCGATTGGGATTGTCGCCGTAACGTCCGTCGGCGGGGCGGCGCGACGGCTCGGTGTAAGCGACATTCCACGGTTCGGGACCGAGCACGCGCAGGAAGGTGAACGGATTCATGGTACCGGCGCCCTTCTCGACGTCATACGGCTCGGCGATGACGCAGCCGCGCTCCGACCAAAATTTTTGCAACGCGAAAACCAATTCCTGATAATTCATTTGATGCCTCCGATTGGATCGAAAAAAATTTTTAGCGCGTCAATTATAGCCGACAGCTCGAAAAAAGCAAAGAAATATTGCGCGGCGGCGTGAAAAATTATAAAATGTCGCCGAAAGGAGCCAAGTACAATGGCGAAATTCGAGTTTCAATACACCATCGGCAAAAAGAAATGTCGGATCGATAAGTACATCGGCAAAGGCGAATCAGCGATCATACCGTCGGAGATCGGAGGCTTGCCCGTCAAAGAGATCGGCGAGAGTGCTTTCGCGTGTTGCGATAGCTTGACGCGTGTAGATATCCCCGACTCCGTCAAATACATTGGTTGCAATGCGTTTAAAAAATGTACGGGACTGGTCGAGCTCAACATTCCCGACTCCGTAGCAGTGATCGGTTGGGACGCATTCGGGTGGTGCAAGGGCTTGACGAGTATCAACATTCCCGATTCGATCAAGTACATCGGTAAAGGTACATTCCAATGGTGCACGAGACTGTCGAGCATCAACATCCCGAACTCGGTTACGAATATCGGTAAGAGTGCTTTCGAGGGTTGCCATGGGTTGACGAGCATTACACTCCCAAACTCTGTCACTGAAATTGGCGGCAGTGCGTTCGACTCCTGCGATGGTCTGACGAGCATCAGCATCCCGAACTCTGTCAAAAAGATCGGCAAGAGTGCTTTCGAGGGTTGTAAGGGGCTGACGAGTATCGTCATACCGGACTCTGTTATTGAAATTGGCAGTTATGCATTCTATCTTTGCGACGGGCTGACGAACATCACACTGTCAAAATCTATCACTTCTATCGGTAAGCGTACGTTCGATTGTTGCGATGGACTGACGAGCATCACAATCCCGAACTCCGTCACGAAGATCGGCAAGAGTGCTTTCGCGTGTTGCGATGGACTGACGCGTGTCGATATCCCCGCCTCCGTCACTTACATCGGCGAGAATGCGTTCGAGGATTGCAGAGGACTGATCGATATCAACATTCCCAACTCGGTAAAAAAGATCGGCAGGGAAGCGTTTGCCGGGTGCACGGCACTGACCACGGTCGACATTCCAAATTCGATCAGGCAACTTGACGCAACGTTCGAAGGTTGCACGGCACTGACCAAAATCAACATTCCCGATTCGATCAAGGCTATTCACGGTGCGTTTGCCGGCTGTACGGGACTGACGAACATCACACTCACAAACTCTGTCACTTACATTGGTAGTAGTGCGTTTTTTGGCTGTACCTGCTTGACTGAGATCGATATTCCGAACTCCGTTACAGCAATTGGTTCTTATGCGTTTGCGCATTGTACGGGACTGACCGAAATCAACATTCCCGATTCCGTCACTGAAATTGGCGATAGTGCGTTCAAGGGTTGCACCGCTTTAGTCGATGTGTCGGTTCCCAAATCCGTCAAGATCGCAGACAATGCCTTTAAGGATTGCCCCAACCTCCGGCTCCAACGTCGATAGTCGAAAATTATCATCATAAGGAGAGTTCATATGTCGAAGAAAAAATTTATAAGCGCGGCGATGGTCGGGCTGTCGTTGATGATCACATGTTTTGCGGCGCCGAATGATCCGCCGTCGGAGATCACCGCCGACGAAGTTGAATATGACATGGAGACGGGGCAAGCGCGCGCGAGCGGCTCCGTCAAAATCAATCGCGGAAAAAATGTTGACGATCCCAAATCCGAAGACTCGAGTCTTGCCGCCGATCGGGTCGACTACAATATGAACGATGGGACGATCACCGCCGAGGGCAATGTGCTGTTGAGATATGGAGAGTCGACGGCGACGGGTGCGCGGGCGATGTACAACACGAACACTCAAGCGGCGTATTTGATTGGGAATGTGATCGTGGTGAAGGAAGGCTTCCGCTTGACGTGCGAGGAGTTGAGGAATGACGGCTACGGACATATGCAGGCGGACGGGAATGTTTACGGCGAGCAAAAAATAGCGCCGACGCCGGATAAACCGAATGGCGATGTGCGGACGTTTCAGGGTGAGCACGTAGATTATTATCCCGACGAGCGGCAGCATTTTGTAATTCCGCGCGGAGGAATCGCGAAGAGCTACGACGGGACGTTCAGCGCCGATTACATGGAAGGTTGGATTGACGATCAATATTACGTTGGGCAGGGCAACGCGCATCTGGTGAGTCCGCCGAAGCAGCTCGAGGCGGGCGGCGATCGGATCGATTATTATGCGGCGGAGAATGGCAAGGCGGTGCTCAGCGGAAATGCGTGGGCGATCCAAGAAAACAATCGGCTGCACGGTCGTCGAGTGACGGTGTATCTTGCCGACGAGCCGAAGAAGCCATCGACGCCGAGCGAAACGACGGAGCCTCAATCGACGGAGCCGACGATGCCCGAAGTAAATCTGCCGCAATCGGAAATACTTCCGTTCCAATCGCTCAATACGCGCGGGACGGATTGACGCAAAAAAAGGAGGGTGAAGCGGTTGATAAGTATCTTGGAGAGCGGCGATAAAATTTCGTTGCACGACGCCGGCGGCAGAACTTTTTATTTCAAAATCTCGCGGCTGATCGATTCGGGCGCGTCCGTCCGTTGTTACAAGGCAAAGCGGCGAGACAAATCCGGCATTCTTCGGCAAGTTAAAGTCAAGGGCGCGGCGGTGGAAAATTATCTCCGTTCCTACGCTCTGCTTCGCGACGCTATGCTCGAGAACGAGGCGATCAAAAGTTTTATCCCGTCGATCGAAATTTATTACGACGCCGACGAGCAACCTTACGTCTGGAGCGACGAGCCCGAGCTGGTGACATTTGAAAAACTTTGTGTCGACTTTCAAAAAAATCCTCAGCCCGACGCCGCATATAATCTCGTCCTCGCCCTCAACGCCATAAAATATTTGACGCAATGCGTTTGCGAATTACATAATCTCAGATTGATTCATCGCGACATTAAACCGTCGAACTTCGGCTTCGTACGACGCGGCGACGAGATTTTGACGCAAACCGTCTCGCTCTTCGACGTCGACTCGATCTGCAGCGTCTTCGCCGAACCGCACATTCGAGTCTTCACGCCCGGCTTCAGCGAATTGGGCTCGCGCGCCGATAATCTCTCCGACATTTATTCGATCGGTGCGACATTATTTGCGGCGCTGATCGGCAAGCCGTATGACGATCGCGACTTTGACGACATAAAAAATCTCGTCGACGATTGCCCGATAGTGAGTAACGTGATCGGTTTGTACGTCCGATTGCGGGCGCTCATCGTCAAAATCCTGCGCGGTTGCCTCGACGATCGGGAGCGACGCTATCAAAGTTGCGAAGAACTTTTGATCGATATCAACGCGGCGCTCGATTATGCCGTGCCCTCCGAATTGCAAACGCGAATAAATTCCGGCGAGCATTTGGTGTGGACGGATGTCCGTCGCTTCCTCGAGACACATCGGCGAAAAGATTTCGGCGCGTGTTTGCAATATCATCTTTACGAGACGCCGCTCTATCGTTGGCGACAAAACGAGTCGGGCGCGCTGAATGTGTTGATCATCGGGAGCGACGATCGAGCGCAAACTTTTCGGCGAAGGCGTGTCGTCAAGCGGCGGAGGCGCTGAATTTTTCCTGCGGCGTCTGCTACGTTTGGGATGGCGGCGCCCAACCCGCCGTCGAGGACGCGTTGATCCCGATCAATCCCGACGACGACTTCAAACGCTCCGAACTGCATCGCGATATCGAGCGCATGGCTTTCAACGTTCATTTGTGTTGGGAAAAAAATTTGCCGCTCGATCTGAAACGGCTCCGCGCGGAGTTTCGTCAACCGTACTATCACAGGTCGTGCGTGTCGAATGTGATCTCGCTCAAATACAAACTGCATGGCATCGGCATTGACGCCGATCGATTGTCGACGGACGAATGCGCCGCCGCGCTCGACGAGCGTCTTGCGAACGATCGGAGCCTCGAGGACAGTCTGATGTATTACGAGCACCGCCGGTGGGTTGCCGAAAAAATTTGCGGCGGTTGGATTAATTGCGCGCCGTCGGATTGTCGGACGGGCGTGATGCAATACATTCATAAGTCGCCGCAATTGACGATCGGCGATCTGTTTGCGTTCCGGCAATCCGACATCGTCCGACGCGATAAGCCGGAGTTCTTTAACGAGTACAAGGCGCTGTGGAGATTGTATCGCCGTTCGCCGCGCGTGTGGAAGAAACTTTGCGATTGGCTTACGGCGTATGATTCGGACGACGAGCGGGCGGCGATCGAAAAAATTATCGTCGAGCTCAAAAATAATGAGATCGTCGACGTCAACAGCAAAATCGTCGTGAGCACGACCGCCGCGTGCGAAGTTTTTATGGAGGCGCGCGCCGTCGATAAGCGTTCGCTCGATCAAATGAGCGCGGAATTCGATCGGTTGTTTTCAAATCCGTATGTGTTGACGAATCCGAATGTGATCTCCGTCCGCTCGCGCGGCGATCAAATTTTTGTGCGGCTTGACGATCTGATCGTTCGGCAATTGCAGAGACCCGTCGAATCGGACATCATTCAATTGCTCCGCGATCTCCGAGATATCGGTTGCATCACGGATTTACGGATCGACACCGCGGTTGTGAGTTTTACTTATCCGACGCTCCCGATCAAGCATCTGCTCATTCAGGCGGACAAAATCCTCGAGATTTACGTTTGGCACAAGTTGCTTGCCTCCGGACTGTTTGACGATATCTCGTGCGGTTGCGTGATCACGTGGCGCGATACCGAAGCAAGCAACGAGTTCGATTGCCTTTTGACGAAGGGCTTCAATTCGTATTTCATCGAGTGCAAGAGGGGTGGACGTACGGCTCGACGCGCGACGATATTCTAAAGCAAACGCCCTGCCTCGTCCCTTATTCTCAACTGCCGGAGTCGGAAAAAGAATTTGATCGAAAGACGGCGCTCGAAACGATCAAGCTGATAAAAAAATTGGGCTTTGAAATTTCCGCGCGGAAGTGACAAAAGGAGGCGGCGACATTGAACGATGCGTCCGAAGAAAATTTCGAGCCTCGAAAACGGATTTTGGAGTTGGCAAGTCAAGCGGGCTTCAATGTATTGACGGCGCTGCAGAAAAACAGTTTCGACTGTCGGGATTTTTACGATGTCGGCAAGTGGCTGTTCGTGCTCGGCGCGACGGGCTCGGGCAAAACTCTCATGGCGTTGATGAGTTATTTCCTCGAGCGCGAACGCGCCGTTGAGCGACGTTACAAGATGCTGTTCGCCGTTCCGTATCGTGCGCTCGCCTCTCAAAAATTCGACGAGATCACCGACATCACTCAAAAGCTCGGTCTGAATCCATCCGAACGAATATATGAATTACGCGGGGCGGCTCAATCCGAATTTGGCGGAGCAGAAAACCGTCGGCTATGTTTATCCGATTTTAAATTTCGCCTTTGATGTCGACAAAACGCGAGTCAACGATCAGAAAAATTTGTGGTGCGATCTCAAGCGTAAGGTCGATAAGCCGGACGTTATCTTCAGTCAGTATCTGAACATTCCCCCCGGATTTTGGTCATTTTACATTTTGAGTCTGTTTGTCAACTCGAGTCTTCGTAACTCATTTTGTTCGGAGATTTCGAGGCGCTGTTGACTTCAATCCGCACATTCGTCACGCCGAAAAAAATTTTTCGACGTCGATTTATTCAACAGCATCGTGCGGACGGAAGAAATACTCGGCAAGAGCGGGCTTATAATCGGAGCGTTGGCATTTGACGGCAGGAGTAAATTGTTCGCGATGCACTCGCTTGAGGCGATGAAAAAAATTTTTAACGGCGCAAAACGGAATTCTTTTTTCCTCAACGAAGACGGTTTTCGAGCGTTGAGAATGTTGGAGAGCGTCTGTTATCGGCTCGAGGTGATCAGATACAGTTTACCGTTGGCGCCGGGGCTTGTCGGCATGATCGAATCGCTGTCGTATCAGCCGTCGAAGGGATTGTGCGCGATGTTGGGGCTGGAGCAATTCGATTTTTATCGGGCTCAACGGTTGCGTGCGGTCGACAAAATTTTTTGGAGCTGAACGCGCTCGAGCGGGAAGGAAAAAATCTTTCATCGGGCGAGCGGAAAAAATTCATCGACAGAATGAAAAATTGGCGCACGGCGCATCGGGCGACGATCATGAATCGATTTGCGCGATTGTTGAAAGATTGAGAGGAGCCTTCACCGGATTGCAACGGCAGGCATTTAACGAGCAGGGCTTTTGGCTCGAGGATAACGAAGACGACTTCCGATTGTCGCGTTCAGTTCATCGAGCGATGGTTGAAGATTGGCGATCAACCTCCGTTGTTGGTGATGAACAATGCTCGTCCGACTTCGCTGATCGAGCACGTGATTCAATTCGACGGCAGTTATAAGGCTTTGCCGATCGCGGGTGAAGACGGCTCCGTTGCCGACATCGAATTTTACGGCAAGAATGTCGAGCTGAAAGTTGATAAGGATGGCGGGCTACTGTATTACGAGGGCTCGATCGAGATCGAAAACTACGTCAACGGCAGGGTGAGCGAAGAAAAAGAACGCGGACGATCGCGAATTACATTAACTTTGACGATCGGAATGAACATGCCCGTCGACGTGATGCTCCTCTACGATCACGAAATTCGTCGAACGGACGGGTCGGAGCATCTTACCAATCAGGAATATAAAAATTTCGTCGGACGTGCTGGTCGACTCGGGCAAAAAATATGAAGGGCGGACGCAGTTTCATATTCGCCGCCGACATGGACGAGCGCCGCTACTTTTGGGATACGTACGTCAATTGCCGCCCGCAGGACATAAAATCTTCGTTGATGAAGTCAGACGCAAAGTTTCAGGCGCCGTATTATTTGACGCTGTTGAATCCCGGGCAAAACAAAATCAACGAGGGATATACTCCTCAAG
>FLNZ01000087.1_pt1 | contig 14572 bp, 9 predicted proteins | sample 1140391 | NCBI WGS metagenome assembly FLNZ01 (sample SAMEA3878171, study PRJEB12797) | bioreactor metagenome | biome: Moose rumen | place: Sweden | collected 2011-10
CCCCCTCCCGCATAGGACTAAACCGCAACTTTTCGCCTGTTTAGTCCTACCGCCCGCGAGTTACCCGCGATTTGCCCGCGATTTGCCCGCGATTCGCCGGCCGTTTTCTCGCCCGAACCCCCTTCCCGCATAGGACTAAACCGCAACTTTTCGCCTGTTTAGTCCTACCTCCCGCGGGTTGCACGCGGGTTGAACGCGATTCGCCGGCCGGTTTCTCGCCCGTACCCCCTCCCGCATAGGACTAAACCGCAACTTTTCGCCTGTTTAGTCCTACCGCCCGCGAAATACCCGCGGGTTGAACGCAGGTTGAACACGATTCGCCGGCCGTTTTCTCGCCCGAACCCCCTCCCGCATAGGACTAAACCGCAAATTTTCGCCTGTTTAGTCCTACCGCCCGCGAGTTACCCGCGATTCGCCGGCGAATTGCCCGCAAGTTGCCCACAGATTGCACGCCGCAGGCTCACATCCCGCGACTTCCCCGCAACAAATGTGATTTTCCTCAAAAACCGTAAAACACTTGATACACTTTAGCACATTTTATCCCATTGAGAAATTCTCCGGGGAGCATAATTACATATATTAGACTCGTAAAGTAAAAGAGGTATACTATGCTTTTCAAGAAAATACTCCCCATCACCGCAGCAGGCATCCTCGCCATCGGGCTTTCCGCCTGCGGCGATTCCGACAGCGCATCTAACCCGAACAACACGCCCGAAGACCCGGGCACTGTCCCCACCGACTCCATCCCCGACAAACCGGCCAACCCGGGCGACAGCGTCGTAACCCCGACAGACTCCCTGCCACCTGCAGCCGACACGACAACGACGCCAACCGAATTCACGGTGCCCGAAGAGGCTACTGAAATCACGCCCGCAACCACTATCCCGAAAGAGGCCGGCAAGGGCTTCCTCATTGACGATTTCGAGGACGGCGACAACGAGAGCCTTATCCCGAAGGCATTCTGGTACACCTACGACGACAACGACAACGACGGCGCGTCTGTCATCCTGACCCCGCTGAACGACGAGGGCTACCCGAAGGCAAGGCGCTCCGACAACGGCACCGAATACGCATTCGCCGTCTACTACAACCTCGACAAGGGCGAATACGCCTACGACCCGTACGTGGGCTGGGGCGTGCAGATTCCCGACACGCTCAACCTGGCCAGTTTCGGCGGCATCAGCTACTGGTACAAGGGCGGCAAGCACGAAATCCACGTGGAAACCTCCGACGTGAAGGACTACGACGTGCACCTCGCCACTGTGAAGGCCTCGCGCACATGGAAGCAGGTCTTTATCCGCTTCAAGGACCTCGCACAGGGCGGCTGGGGCGAAGAAGTCGAATTCGACCCGGCCCACATCACCGCAGTCAGCTTCCAGGCCAAGGGCAACCGCGTGAAGGACTCCGTGCTCATCGACAACGTGTATTTCCAGGACACGAGCGAAGTCGCGAAGGACACCGCCGACATGCAGATTATGGATCCGGAAATTCCCGAGGTGACCATCGGTGATATAACCATCGCAAACCCGCTCCAGGAAAAGGCGATGAAGTACCTCAACAAGGGCATCAACATCACCAACTGGCTCGAAGAAGACAAGACCTACTTCAAGGGCGAATTCAAGTTCGACGAGAGCGACGTGAAGCTCATGGCCGACAACGGAATCAAGTCGCTCCGCTTCCCCATCGACCTCGACAGGTATGCCACCAACCGCGATGAATTCGTGGCCGATACCACTGGCGCCACCGAACTCAAGTTCGACGACGCAAACCTCTTCGCCGTACTCGACTCCTTCGTGGAATGGACCGGCAAGCACGGCATGTCGTTCGTGATCGACTACCACGAATACGACAACAGCTACAACGCCACCAGTTCCAAGAACCCGCGCTACTTGAAGATGATGGCGAACGTGTGGAAGCACGTGGCGACCCACTACGCAAGCAACGAGCGCGAGGACATATTCTACGAACTCCTGAACGAGCCCGACATGAGCAACGGCAAGGCGACCTCCGCCAACTGGCGCAAGGCCGCACAGGAAGACATCGACTCCATCCGTACGGTCGACAAGAAGCACTCCATCATCTTCGGCGATGCGCAGTGGTATTCCATCTCGCTGCTCACAAAAGGTCAAAAGCTCAATGATGACAACGTTATCTACGCAATCCACACCTACGAGCCGTTCGTATTCACACACCAGGGAGCCAGCTGGACCGACCTCAAGAGCATCAAGAACCTGATGTTCCCCTACGACAAGGAAAGATGGTCCGAATACACAGCCGACTTCGGCGTCACCAAGACGGTACCCAGCAACTACAAGAAGAACATCCAGAACTACTATAAGCTTGGCAGCAAGGAATACATCCTTAGCCTTATCCTGCCCGCCAAGGAATGGGCCGTAACGAACAACGTGCCGGTCATCATCAACGAGTTCGGCGCCTACAACGTGAAGACCGACAAGCAGTCCGTGCTCAACTACATGGCCGCGATGAAGGAAATCAGCGACACGCTCCAGATTCCGCTCACGCACTGGGGCTACACCGGCGGCTTCTCGCTGTTCGAATCCACCGACGGCGTGAAGGGCACCCAGCTCATCGAGGGCATGAAGGAAGCCTACGGTCTGAAATAACTCTTTTTCAAAGTTCTCCTCCTAACACAAGCGCTGTGCGGGCAACCGCACGGCGTTTTTTGCTTTTTTTATGGGTTTTCAAGCACGAATTTCCTAAATTTATAAGACAATGCTCTTCGACGCGAAAAAGATCCGCGCTAAGGTTGCGGCTACACTTGCAGGCACATTGCTGCTTGCGGGTTCCGCCTTTGCGGCCGGTTTCTACGGCAACCAGAGCGACATCAAGTGGAAAACCGCAGACACGAAGCACTTCCAGTTCATCTACCCGCAGGAATACACCGAGCACGCCTCCGCGCTTTCCGCATACGCAGAGGCTGTCTACGATTCTGTGGTGGGCCGCTACAAGAAGGACCTGCCGAGCCGCGTGAACGCAGTGCTCAACAACGCGCTCTACAGCAACGGCAGCGCCGTCCCGAGCGAGAACGCGGTAAACCTGTGGCTCACCAACTGGGATTTCAAGATCCGTAGCAGCCACGGCTGGCTCGCCGACGTCATCACGCACGAATTCAGCCACCTGGTAAGCATCGAAAACGGGAGCAAGTTCAAGCCGAGCATCTACGGTGTACAATTCAGCTACACCGACTACTACAACGAGCGCATCACGAGCGACTTCGCGACGTTCCTCCCCTTCACGCTGCAGCCGCTGTGGTTCGCCGAAGGTACGGCGCAGTTTGAATCCGCCCGCATGGGCTTTGACGCCTGGGACACACATCGCGACATGCTGTTGCGCGTCGCAGCCCTGAACGACACCCTGCTCCCGCTCGAATACATGCACGACTTTTCGGACAACTCGCTTTTTGCCGAACTCGGGCCCTACACGCAGGGGTTCTCGCTCGTGCTCTACATCTCGAAGCACTACGGCGAAGACGCTGTCCCGAAAATCTGGACGGAACTTTCGAAACCCTACCGCGTGACGCTCGACGGGGCACTCAAGAAAATTCTCGGGATTAGCGAGAAACAACTCTACGAAGCGTGGAAAAAGGAAATCACCGAGGCGTACAAGGCGCAGAAGGATTCCCTCGGGCCTCTCGTCGAAGGCACAAAGATTACCGCAGACGCCTTCTGGCAGGACTTCCCCGTCGTTGCGGGCAAACACCTCTACGGCGTATCGAACTTCGGCGGGCCGTGGTTCGACGGCGCGGTTTTCAAGATGCCGCTGGAAGAGACGAAAGATAGCGCAGAAGTCAAGGACAGTACTGCGAATAAGATCCCCGCCTCCGCGGGGATGACGAAGGAAAATGAAAAAGTTGACGGTGTCGAAATCGGAATGATTTCCATTGAGGAAGAAGAAGGCGATTCCACCATCGACATAAACGACTACGCGAAGAGCGGGTTCCGCGCGAAGAAGCCCTGGTTCGACAAGGGCATCGACGTGTACGACGCCCCAGAAAAAGGCCCGATTCTCGCCTACGTCACGTTCCAGAACCGCGACAAGGACGGGCACGCCCACTTCGACATTGCGGTGAGCGACACGAACAAGAACAAGCTGAACCTCACCCACCTCGTAGACGCGGTCTACCCCGCATTCAGCCCCAAGGGGAACGAAGTCGCCTTCGTGCGGCGCGAACCCTACAGCACGCGCTTCGTGCTGAGCAAGGTTCCCTTCACCGCAGACTTCAGTGAATACACGGCAGAAGACCCGATAGACATCTACGTGCCCGACGCGAAATTCAGGTACTACAACATCTATAGCCCCAAATACAGCCCCGACGGTAAGCGAATCGCCTTCAGTTTCTTCGACGATGTGCACCGCGGAATCGCCGTGATAGACGCCGACGGCAAGAACATGAAGGTCGTGAGCACCGAAGGCTACGACGAGCGTGACGTAAACTGGATTGACGACAGCAAGATCGTGTTCGCGAGCAACAGGAACGGAATCTTCAACCTCATCGAGAAGAACATCGACACCGGGAACGAGCGCCCGCTCACGAACGTGGTCGGCGGCGCATTCACGCCGGTACTCGCAGGCGACACACTCTACTTCACGCAGTACGACAAGGACGGATTCTCGCTCTACAAGCTCCAGTACACGAGCGTCGCGATGGTAAGCGACACGACGATGAACGTGACGGAACGCGACAGTACCATCCAAGTTGCCGATACCGTTTGGAACAACTGCGAAGCAACTGATTCTACAAAGATCCCCGCCTCCACGGGGATGACGAAGGAAGGGGCCTCCGCGGGGATGACGAAAGAAGATGCCTCCGCGGGGATGACGAAAGAAGATGCCTCCACGGGGATGACGAAGGACTCCGCTTCGGTAGACTCTATCGCTGCTGCAGTCATTCTGGAGCGTAGCGATAGAATCCAGAGTGACAGCATCCAGGCCAACGCGACCGCAAACTGCACGACAGAGCCGACAGTCACGATGCGCGATTCAGCCATCAAGCTCATCGACACGACATACACCATCACGCAGAGGCCCGCCCCGAGCGAAATCGTGCTCAAGGGCTCGCCCCTCCCGCGCATCGAGAAGCATATCGAACTCGAAAGCCGCGAATTCGCCGGCACCGAGCGCGACTACAAGCCCATCCCGACAGTCCCGCTGTTCATCCCGATGCTCGCCTTCTACGAGAACGCCCCCGACCTCACCGTATTCGGCGACGGGCAACTCAAGGCAAAAATCGGGCTTGCCGCCATCATCGCAGACCCGCTCAAGAAGAACACCCTGCAAATCGGCCTCATGCTCGAAATCGGGAACGGCATCGACTACATCAACGGCAGCGGCCTCAACCCGGAACAAGAAAAGGAATTCTTCGTCGCATGGGAGAACAGGAGCACGCCCATCGATTTCGGGATTTCGTACACGTACGCGAGCTACACGAGCAAAGATACCGTACGTTACGAGGACGTGCGCGCCAACGACGGGGACAGCCTCGGCATCAGCAACTACGCAGTCCCGATGCAGTCGATTGTCGCAATGGCGGGTTACAGCCCGTTCAAGAGCGTCGACACGCTTCAAATTGCCGCAGGTTACGACTGGGCAGACTTCAACCTTTACGAAGACAACTTCGCGTGGACATACCAGAAGCGATTCAGCGTGATGGCGCTATTCGGGCTCTACGGCGACAGTGAAGGCGAAGACGGAACGGGAATCAGCGGGCAGGGCGACGGAGCCGTAATATCGTACCAGTATTCCAACAGCGACCTCTACCGCCCCGGTACGTTCGCCGAAAGTTTCGTCGTCACCGAAAGCGGGAAAATCAAGCCCAAGTACAGGAATTTCAACATACACGAATTCGGCCTGAGCCTCTACGGGAGCATCCAGAGTCCACTCACCGGAGCGCGACTCGCCGCAGGTGCTAAGCTCGGAGGCATTTTCAACTGGGATACCGACGCGAAGGATTCTACCGGCGCCAAGGTGGATACGCTTGACTCGTACTATTACAGCACAGTGTTCCTGGAAGGCTACCCCTACCTGCGCAGTTCAGAGAACTACACGCGCGCAGGCACCAAGACAGCCATGGCGGAAGTCCATTACCTGTTCCCCGTCTACGACGACTGGCGTAAGGGTTTCTGGATTTTCGAGACGCGCGCATTCTACATCGACGCATTCGCGCAGATCGGTGCCGCATGGAACAGCAAGTGGTTCGATACGGACAAGTTCACGGACCACGATTTCTGGGACCGTTCTGCGGGCCTTAGCTTCAGGTGGAGCAACAAGATTTTCTACAGCATCCCGCTCGACATAACGCTCACGTTCGCTCGCGCACTCAGCCGCATCGGCGACGATGAAGGCCGCGAAGGCAGTTGGAAGCCCACGACAATCGACGTGCCGCTTTTACCGGACGCGATTGCGCCCACGCGGATCAAGTTTACGCTCGGAATGGGATTCATCAATAGCTGGCAGTAAAGATCCCCGGTCGGAGCCGGGGATGACGATTGTGCATCGGTCGAAGCCGGGGATGACGATTGTGCATCGGTCGGAGCCGGGGATGACAGCTACATTGCCTTCAACGCGGCAGCGAGTTTTTTCTTCGCATCGGGTACGCGCGAAAGCACTACGTCTTCAAGCAGGCAGCACATGCGGTAAGGGATTTCCTCGTAAGCGGGGATTTTCTCCGGCTTAGCGATGTAAAAATCGAGCCCTGCCTTTTTTGCATGGTGCAAGAACACGGACGTAAGTCCGGGTCTCGCCTTCTCGAGCCCGTTCGCATGCAGCCCTAGCTTCTGGACATCGCCCAGGATATGCGCGTACGGCAGGTTCGCCTTCACGTAGCGGCACACCTTGAAGAGCAGGTTCATCGCATCGTCCAGCGGTTTGCCCTCGTGTTCCACGCAGGGTTCGAACACGATATCTTCGGCAAGGAAATTGAGTTTGCCCACCAGCAGGCGGTACATACGCTCGATAATTTCGGTTTCGCGCGCGAAGGTATCTGCAGTGCCCTTCTCGTCTTCGGCAAAGCAGACCAGCGCAAACCCGCGCTTGCGAATTTCCATTGCCTTCGTGAGGAAGATTTCTTCACCTTCCGAAAGGCTTATACCGCGGGCGATTCCCTTCCCCGAAATGCATTCGATTCCGGCGATAAGCAGGTCCCAACTGCGGGAATCCATCATCACCGGGCATTTCGCAAGCGACTTGTCATCGAGCATCTTGCCCATGAACGCCTGTATCTGCGGAGGCTCTGTATCGTAGGAATCCAGGTTTACGTCCAGGATTTCGGCACCGTAGGTAACCTGCCTGTGCCCGAGCGCAACGGCATCGGCAAGGTTTCTTTCACCAAAGATTTTCGCGAACTCGGGCGATTCCTCCCGATTGAACACGTTGCCCACGCAAATGCAATTCCCCGCACCTGCTACCGTCATGGGAGCAAGCCCGCTCAACAGCATGTTGTACCGGCGGGCAGGGATTCGGCGGGGGCGGCTACCCTTGAGCGCCTTCACCATGAACTTGAGTGACTCGGGCGTGGTTTCCTTGCCGCCGCCCACGATATTCACGAGGCCCGAATCGGCATAGCGCCAGAGTTCCTTTGCGCGGCCCTTCACGGAATCGCTGTCGTGGGGTTTCATGCCCTCGAGCGAAACATCCACCATCACGCTCATGCGCACGGGAGCATTCTCGATTTCTTTCAGGAGGTCATGCAGGTCACTCGCGTTCTCTCCCGCCGAAAGCCCGATACTGAATACCGGGAAACTGCTCACGGTATGCTGCAACGCCCTTGCGGTAAGGCCAGCCAGCGTGCCTGCACCCGCTTCGGCAATTTCGCCCGAAACCATCACGGGCACAAGTTCCTGGCGTTCGGAACACACCTTGAATACGGCGTGCAGGGCCGCCTTCACGTTCAAAAGGTTACGGAACGAATCCAACAGCAGTATGTCGGCATTCCCGTCCAGAAGGCCACGCACCACCTCGCTGTAGGCATCGACCAGTTCACGGAAGCCCACATCCGCGGAATCTTCCGCAGGTCCCATCACGCCCGCGACATACTTGCGTTCCAGCGTCTGGCCCAGCTTGCCTGTTTTGCACTGAAGAATGTCGTCGTTGTATTCGGCAATCGACTCGCAGGCGATGCGCGCCCCCGCAAGGGCAATGTCGTACGCCATGTTCTCGAGCCTGAACTTCCCCTGCACAATCGGGTTTGCGCGCACGGTGTTGGTGCGGATAATGTCGGCACCCGCCTCCAGGTAGGCACGGTGGGCCTTTTTCACGACCTGCGGCGCAGTAACGCAAAGTATATCGTCGTTGCCCTGCAGGTCCACCGCGTGGTCCACGAACATTTCCCCGCGGTAATCTTCTTCACGCAAATCGCACGCATCAAGAACAGGCCTTGCCGGCCCATCCATCACAAGGATGCGCCCGATGCTCGCCCTCGCGAGTTCCTGGTAGGACTTCGAGAGGTTCATGGAACTATCTCCGCGTGTTCGGGACCTCGCCCGGGAGCAACTGCCCCGGGCTCGTGCGCTGGGCATCGCGCCCCTTGAAATTCGGATTGTACTGTTGAACCTTCGCCTTCTTCACCTCGGACTGCACCTCCATCAGGTGAGTTTCCCAGTCCTTCATCGCGTCGTCAAGTTCGCCACGCGCCTGCAGCATGAGTTCGCGCAGTTGCAGCAGTTCTTGCATCTGTTCGCGCTTCATTATCCAGAGTTCCTCTTCCTCGGGCATACGCTCGATATTGAAGAGCAAGTTCAGGTAACGCTCTTCCGCTTCCTTGTACGCCTTGTACGTTTCCTTGTACATCATGTAGCGGTCGTCGACCATCGTCTGCTGGGGCGAAGGGTGCGAGGTACAGCCCGAAAGTACCGCCGCAAAAACGACAGCAAAAACGGCACAGGCTTTGCGGAAGGGGGTCATCATAGGCTACTCCGCGGTCTGGTTGCGCTTGATGTTGAAGAGGCGTTCGTGCGTGATGTTGCTTTTGAAGGTGACCGTGTCCTTCGTGACCGGGTGCACCATGTAGTGCGTCCCCACCTTCACTTCGCGTTCCTGGCACGGGATGCCCGTCTCGGGGTCGATCATGATTTCGAACTCGGTATCGTATTCCGCCCTAAGACCCGTATTGTAGGCCTTGAACTTCTCGGGCACGATATTGCTGTTCACGTGCTGCTCCCAGATGTAGTACGGGAAGCTTTCCGTCTCGTGCAGGTAAATCTTGTAATCCAGGCAACGACGGTGGTCACGGTTCTCGAAGCCCTTCGTGACAACGGAATCAATCTTGATGAGCGCAAAATTCAGGCGTCCCTGGTCCTTGAGCATCTGCGTGATGTTCGCCTTCACGGGCACTGTACCCGTAAGCAGGTGGTCCATTTCCCAGCGATGCTTTTCGAGGCGGCGCAGGTGAGGCTTGTAATCCGGGTTCAAGAGCTGCTTGCGCCAGCGTTCGGGCATCGGGATGTGCGCGAGAAGCGTGTCGTAACCGTCATCGAGGCCGGTAATGCTCGTCACTTCGCGGTCAACGGCCGCAAGGTTCACCTCCTTCACGCGCCATGCAAGTTCGGAGGGCATGAAGTTCTTGAGGTAGCCGCGGGAATTGTTCAAGCGGTACAGGCGCTGCACCTTCGTGGTATCGCCCGCAGTAGAGTAGTTCAGGTCCACATAGGCGGCGGTAATCGTGCCCATCTGCTCTTCGCCCTTCAGGTCAATCGTCGCGAAGTAGCTTTCGGTATAGACCTCCACGTCCACAGGCTGTGCAAGCTTGTAGTTGAGCGTAACCTCAGATTCGCCGCAACCGACAAGGGAAAAAGGCATAACACAAAGAGACAGAAGCCCGCCGAAGCCGGCCAGAAGTTTATTACAAATCATCGAAATTTCCAATTACTGTTTGTTCTTGATAAGCGAGATTTCTTTCACGGCCAGCAGGCGGTCGCCCGTAGTAGCCTCGATAACAATCTGGCCCGGAGCATGGTGGCGGGTCATTTCTGCTGCGGTCATAAGCCCTCCGCGCTTGGAGTGGCCCTGGAGCGTATAGACGCTCACCTTCTCGTTCACCTTGGTTTCGTACTTCCAGATTTCCTTGCCCTTGTTAGCGGCGGTACCCTCGTAGAAGGCAATCTTGAGCGTCGGAAAATCGAAGCCCGTACCGTAGCGGAACTGCACAATCATCGGGTTGATAAGTTCAAATTCGCTGGTAGTATCGGCAACCAGCTGCAATGCCGGATTCCATTCACGACCACACACGATGTGCGGCTCTTCGGTGGAGCAGGACGAGAAGAATGCCCCCATGGCAATCACCAAGAAAATAGCGAGTTTTGAAAGTCTGTTCATTTTAAGCCTTCCTGGAAAAACACCTAATTTACAAATTAGCAAAATCCCCCCGAATTGCCATATTCGTTGCGTTGTTTTTTACAATATGTGGCGTTTTAGGCCGTTTTAGGCGGTTTCTAGCGGGCCAGAACGAGCATCATTTCGAGGTGGGGAGTCTGCGGGTAGAAGGCAAAAGCCTCCGCACGGCGGATTTTGAAGCCCTTTTCGGCAAGGAGGGCGGTATCGCGGGCGAGCGTCACCGGGTGGCAGGACACGTAAATCAGTCGATTCACCGAAGAATCCGCTATGGCGTCGAGGGCTTCTTTCGGGAGTCCCGTGCGTGGCGGGTCCACGATGAGCGTCGCGGGGATGTTTACCACGTTGCTCGCGAGCCATTCCTCGGCCGGGGCGGAAACATTTTCTATCGCCGTGGCCTGTTTATCGTTTATTACGTCGCGCATTGCCTCGTCGCTGCGCGATGCATTGCCGCGAGTTGGCTCATTGCGCGTTTCAGACAAATTAACTTTCGCATGTTGCAGGCATTTTTCTTCGCGTTCCACGGTCGTCACACGCTTGAACTTGTCCAGAAGCATCGCGGCAAAGAACCCTACCCCGCTAAAGAGGTCAATGAGCCATTCATCGCTCGCCTCGCCGCTTGCAAGGCCCTCGTCCACGGCATCGCGCACGGACTGTACCAGCGCGGGCAACAGCGCGAGATTGCTCTGGAAGAACACGCCCGCATCGGCCTCGATTTTCTTGCCGCAGATTTCGGCGACACTTACCGCATTCTCGCTGAACTCGCTAGCAGGCATACCTTCGTAATAGTACGAGATTTCACCCGCGCCGTTATCGAAGAGATTTACTTCCATCTCACGGCCGGGGCGGAATTTGCCCGCAAAAATCTCGCGGGCGCGGCCCTGTAGGAACTCGTTGAGAGCGGGCGTCAATACGGGGCAGTTCTTAAACAGCGCCACACTGTTGCTTTCCTGCTTGCGGAACCCGAAACGCACAATCGGCTTGTCGCCGGCCTGGTCGCAAACCACGACGACCCGCGCGCGGTTGCGGTAACCCCACGCGGGACCCGTATGCACAATAAAACTTTCGGGCAATTCTATGCGGGCGATGCGCCGGAAGTTCTCGCGCTCGACTTGCGCCAGGTATTCCGCCTGCTTTTCGCTGTCCAAGTGCTGCAAGCTACACCCGCCGCACTTGCCGTACAGCGGGCAACGCGCTTCCACACGGTCGGGATTTGCGCCTTCCAGCACTTCCACGACATGCCCACGGGAAAAATCCTTTTTCGTGAACGTCACCGCCACCTTGCAGAGTTCGCCCGGCAACGCGCCTGCGACAAAGCACACGCGGCCATCAGGCAGGCGCGCCATACCCTCGCCGCCCTGCACCATTTTTTCGATGCGGACTTCGAACACCTCGCGGGCGGGCGCTGAATATGCAGGGCGAGCAGACGCAGGACGCTTGTGGCCCGGCCTGCGCGGCTTGCCAGGTTTGTAGAAATTGCGGGACATCGGGCTTAAAGATAGAAAATCGGCCCTGAGCCAAGTCGAAAAGCACGTCTTGGGGCGCAAAATTGCAAAAGTGGCGGTGAAATGAACAAAAAATCCGCATTTTCACCGCCAGAATTTACTTTGTACGCAACAAAACTGCATGTTTTGAAGCCATCTTTCAATGTCGTGGCGGTGAAAAGACCAAAAAAAAATCCGATTTCACCGCCAACAAGAAGCATTTCGTGCTGAATTTCAGCAAAAAATTACATACAACTTATCAAAATGGCGGTGAAACGGGCGAAAAATCTTCATTTTCACCGCCAAAACGTGAAGGACTAGCGCATTTAGCCCAAAAAACAACGGCAATTTGTCGGCAAAACGCGCCCGCTATCCCCTTAATGGTCAAAAGCGGGCATTTTTTTGTGTATTTTTCTATATTTCGCCCGAAATTATACCATGACGACCATTCTCTTGCCAGATACGCTCACGGCGGCGAACAGCAAAGACCTGCTCAGGAATTGCACGAAGCAGCTCCGCAGCGGTGCGCTGTGCCTTGACGGCAGCAATCTCGCAAGCATGGACTACAGCGGCGATGCGTTCTTCGCGCTCCTCGCCGAACTTTCCGAAAAGACGGGCAACGCGCTCATCCTCGCCCACTTCAACGCCGACATCAAGGCGCACCTTTCGGCACTCCGCAAGATGGAACCGCCCGCAAGGCCCGCGAAGGGCACGAGCAACGTTCTCGAGATGCTCGGCGGCATCGGATTCGCCGTGCTGAAGGAATCCTTCGAGGTCCTCACGCTCCTGTTCATGTCCATCTACTGGACCATCTTCGGGCCGTTCGACAAGGGCAAGATCCATTTCGGCGGTGTCGCCAAGCAGATGTTCAAGCTCGGGAGCGAAGCCATGGGAATATGCTTCTTGATGGTCGCCCTCATCTGCCTTACGATGGCACTCCAGAGTTCCATCATGCTGAACGCGGTGGGCGGCGGCTCCTACCTCGCCTCGGGCCTCGGCTTCCTCATCTTCGCAGAAATAGGCCCGCTCCTCACGACCATCATCCTCGCGGGGCGCTCGGGCAGTGCCGTCGCCGCCGAAATCGCGAACATGAGCGTGTGCGAAGAGGTCAAGGCAATCAAGTCGATGGCCATCCCGCCGGTGCAGTACCTGGTGGTGCCGCGCTTTATCGCCATGAGCGTCGCGACCCCCATCCTCTCGTTCTGCGCCTCCATTTTCGGGTGCTTCTCCGGGTTCCTCATCGCGTACTTCTTCTGCGACATTTCGTTTTCCAACTACATGATGGGCATCCGCGACGGCATCGCGCCCATCACGTTTTTAAAGAGCAGCATCAAGGCGCTCGTCTTCGGCTGGATAGTCACGCTCATCGCCTGCAACAAGGGCCTGAACGCGCACGGCGGTGCCGAAGCCGTGGGCAAGGCAACCACATCGAGCGTGGTCGCCGCAATTTGCTGCATCGTGCTCGCCGACACCCTCTTCGCCTTCATATTCTACTAGGGAGCAGCCATGGAAGAAATCCTGAAAGTAGACCACCTGAAGGCAAGTTACGGGCGCGAGTCCATTCTGAAGGATATTTCCTTCGGGGTGAAGCGCGGCGAAATCCGCATGGTGCTCGGGAGCTCGGGCTGCGGTAAATCGACGCTCCTGAACAACATCCTGAAGTTCATCAAGTCCGACGCGGGCACCATCACCTACTTCGGCAAGACCTTCGGGCCCAAGGAAGGGCTCGACAGCGAGACCCGCATGCGCACGGGCGTGCTCTTCCAGAGTGGGGCCCTCATTGCCGACCTGACCATCGCCGAGAACGCGATGTTGCCGCTCAAGCGCAGCATGCCCTACATGCCCAAGAGCCAGATGGAAGCCATCGTGGCCGACCGCCTGGAGAAGGTGCACCTGCTGCACGCCTTCCACAAGTATCCGGGCGAAATTTCGGGCGGTATGAAGAAGCGCGCAGCCCTCGCCCGCGCCATCGCGCTCAAGCCGGAACTGCTCTTTTGCGACGAACCTTCCACGGGCCTCGACCCGGTGACGGCCCGCTCCCTCGACGAACTTTTGCTCGAACTGCGCGACACGCTCAAGGTATCGATGGTCATCGTGAGCCACGAACTCGAGAGCATCAAGATTATCTGCGACAGATTTGTGTACCTCAAGGACGGCTACGTGCTCAAGGACGCCACGCTGCAAGAAGGCATGGAGTCCGACGACCCCACGTTACGCCACTTTTTCAACCGGCAGTGCCCCAAGGAGGAATACTCCGAAGGACTCTACCACTTTAATTTTATAGATTGATTCGGAGAAACGATGGAAACCACCCGATCCGAAAGAATTAAACTTGGCGCTTTCATGCTGCTATGCGGAATACTCATCTGCGTATTCCTGGGCTACGTGCTCAAGCGCTACCTGAGCGAACAGTACGACAACTACTACACCATTTTCGACACCTCGGTGAACGGGCTCTTTGTAGACGCGAAGGTCAAGCTGAACGGCATCGACGTCGGTAGCGTCACGCGCATCACCATCAACGAAGAGAACCTGAACGAGGTCGTGGTCAACTTCAAGGTGACGCATGGCACGCCCATCAAGATTGGCACCCGCGCGGGCATGACGGCGGGCATGAACCTCACCGGCGAAAAGCAGGTGGTACTCTCGGGCGGCTCGTTCTCGGAACCGAACGTGCCCGAAGGAGGGCTCGTGCCGGCGGAAGTCTCGCACTTCGACCACATCACGAGCCAGGCGGGCGATAT
>FLNZ01003266.1_pt1 | contig 14510 bp, 10 predicted proteins | sample 1140391 | NCBI WGS metagenome assembly FLNZ01 (sample SAMEA3878171, study PRJEB12797) | bioreactor metagenome | biome: Moose rumen | place: Sweden | collected 2011-10
TTTGAGATAGGCGCAAGCCGACAGACATTCACCACGAATCACCAGATTCTCGGGGTTCTTTCCTATCTGCTCTTTCAACTCCACCTCGTAGAGGGGCATTCCTCGCTGCACTCGCTCTATGACCTGGGCATTGTCACGATAGCGCAACACCCGCCTGGTGCGAACAAAATTGTCTAATACTGCTTGCCCTTCAAGCGTATTTGGGAAATAGGGAACATATTTTATTGCCATAATATATGATTCAAGATTAGTTATTCTTCATTCCTGTATAAAACCGATTTTTCGTCTTGGCTTTTGCCTTACTTCCGTCGATTGCAACTCGGCGAGAGCCTCGCTAATGGCATCAAGTTGAGCACGTGTGTCCTCGTTGATGTTGTTCTGGTCATGTAGTATTTCCTCTATGTCGAGTTTTAGTTCCTCAAAGTCCCTGCGCAGTTGGGCTACATCGGTTGATACATCTGGTTTGGGCAAGGAAGTTGCCATCCGACGTATGGCCACGAAAGCACGCATGATATTGATATTTACATTGATGGCGATGTCGCTATTTAGAATGCCAGAGAGCATGGCCAGCCCTTGCTCCGTAAATGCATAGGGGAGTTTGCGTGTGCCGCCCCATTTTGAAATTCCATTTTGGAATATCAAATCATTTTCCAGTTTCTGGAATTCTTCCTTGCGAAGTTGAAACATAAAGTCTGGCGGAAACCTTTTTATGTTTCTTTTTACGGCTTTATTTAAGTTGCCGGTAGTGACTTGATACAATTCTGCCAAATCGCGGTCGAGCATCACGCGTTGCCCGCGTATTTCATAAATCCTGCTTTGGATGGTCTGTATTTCGTTCATCATGTTATATTGTTTACACGTTAAAGAAATTCTTGATGGCAGCAAGCGTCTTCTGACGGCGCTGCTCCGGGGGGATTGTGTCTTCCAAGTAGAGGAAGTCGAAGCGCCGGTAGCCAAACTTGTCGTTGTTCTTCTTGACAAACTCCGACATGAAGTCGAGCCTATCCTTGAACTTAGCAGCAAAGCCTTCGCCCTTGGTCTCGATGATGATAACTTTGTCTATGTCATTTTGTTCATTCCGGCTGAGCAATAGGAAGTCGGGCACGTACCTACCGATATATCGCCAATTGTTGCCAATGCGTTTGTAGCAATCAATCTTAAAGTCGGTCAGGGTATCGTCGCCATTGAAATAGACTTCCAACGCCTTCTCCTTAATCAGAGGCAGAACCTCCTGAGACAGGAAATGCCTTTCCAGGCCGCTGTCGAAGCGGTAAGGCAGATAGTGGTAGGTCTGACTACGCTCTGGATGAGGGTCTGGTTTGGGATTGCGTAGTGCTGAAACATCTATGCCCAAAGCCTCTAATTCTGTTATCTTGGCCTTCTGTTCTGCCGTCAGTTCTTGCTGGGGAGGCTTTTCGTCCCACTTCATAATCTCATGAACGGCCTGCTGGTTGGGGAAGTATTTCTCACTATCCTCCACAGGGGATGTCAATTGCTCAATTTGCAACAGGCAGGCTTGCTTAGGCAGGATTTCCTCTTTCGTCGTAAAGTCTCGCTGAGGTGCAAAGGCCTGGCGGATAAGCGAACGGATGCGCTGATGGTCGTATTTTCTATCCTCAATCAACACACCATCTTTCACTGTAGTCATCTTTGCGAAGATAGATTGCAGTTCTGCTTCGCACTTTTTCAAATCGGCCACCGTCAGCATGCCGAAACTCTCTTTAGCTATCAGGTGAAGCCACCAATGGAAGGATGTAAGAACTTCCTCTTTGCTTTCCTGCTCAACGGAAGCAATCAGATTTCCTTCTATATCCTGCTGATGAATCAGGGATATATCGGCCAAAGCCAGTATGTCCTCACTTCGCAATCGCTGCGCAGGATTATTGGCCTCGTTGATGATGAGGGTTTCATAGCTGACCTTCAGTTGATAGAAATCTACCTGTGGCACCTGCATACGCTCCATTCGCGAGAAACGTTCTATCAGTTTTGGCTCCACGTTCGGTTTACCACCAAACTCCTTCAGCGTGATACTCTGCTGCTGTTGCAACTGTCGGTTCAGTTTCTCGGCATTGAACTTGTTGAGCCAGATGAGGGCAGTTTCCTGGCTGTTCTTTGTCACTTGACGCAGACAACGGCATGAAGTCTGAAGTACCATATTCGTTGGGCAGACTCCTTTCTGTGGCAGGATCACACCCGTCAGGCTCTTGCAGTCCCAACCCTCCTTACCAATCTGCACGAGTAGTACAATCTTATATTTCGAGATAGAAGTGTCGAGCGAAGCAAAAGCCGTCTCAGAACCTTCTGGCTGAGGGTATTGTTTGTTACCTTTATGATATTTCAGAATAATATCTGTGGAATTCAGTCCATAGGATGCTACTATCTCATACACCAATGGGTATATGCTTTCTTCGAGCGTCTCAATCTGACCGCAATAGATGGCCAGTTTGGCACAAGTACCATTGGCATACGTAGTGTCGTGATACTTGTCCAGAAACTCACGTACGCCATTGATAACAATCGTCTGTGGGTCGCTATCCTCAAACTTTACATCAGGATTCTTCAGAAAGTTGCCGATGCCTTCTATCAGTGGATAATAATATACCACGTTGGCAAGGTCGGTATTCTTAATGGTCAATGCTTCCGATATCTTCAACGGCTCGGCACTATCCAAATAAGGTGTGCCAGAGAAACCAAGCACGGAATTAAATGTATGTTTCTCCGTCCATTTTCCGACCACCTGACGGAGCTTGATTTCACCATCGGCAGCATGATGCACCTCGTCGATATAAACAGCAAGATGAGGAATGGAACCTATGAGTTCTCGTAACTCGTTGGCCAATGCCATACGTTTCAGTTCTTCTTCTGAGAAAAACAATGAGTCCTGATGGGTATCGAAACGGTCGAGAATAACCTTCTCAGCGTTGGTGATAGCCACAAGTCCCTTCAAGTCTTCAAACGGCTGGTGGTTGTTAATCTTCTGGGCATTGGGGTTCTTGATGCGGTTGCTCTTATTAGCTGTTTTCTGTTCATCCAAAATCTCAAACTTGATCAGTCGGCGCAACTCTGTGGCCGCAGGTTCAGGGATAATCCATGAGGGATCGAACTCCTTGATATGCTTCAGACTGGGAACAATTGATGACTTCAAACCAGATGGAGCCATCACCATGAAGTTGTGAGCAAAAGCAGGATTGTCTGGCTCGTTCTGCGCAAAATAGAGGTCGAGGTAGATGAATGCTGCCATTAGGTAGGTTTTGCCGGCTCCCATAGGGAGACTAAAGAGATAGTCGGTATAGGTGGCACCGTAGAATATCTTCTGAAATGTGGCCTCATAGTCTATTTCATCGGCATGCTGCTTGATATATTGCTCCAACTCTGGAGCCAGTTGCTTGCCTTTCTTGTCGTGTAGGCGCGAAAACTGGAATAAAGCCACTGCGGCCTTGTTGACACTGAATATTTGGCGGGCTGTCTCTGTCAGCTCCACCTGACCGATGTTGGTGTCGTTGAACACACCATCGACAAAGAGCCGCCACAAGGGCTGGTTCTTGCAGGCTATCTTCAGAAACAGGTATGTCTTGATGGCCTCCATCTGGGCATCACGCATCATGCCCCGCTGCTCAATATACTGCAACAATTCCTTGATGGTGCAATCCTCAGATGTCAGCCATTCGTTACGTTTCTTTTCGATTAGCTTATAAAACATATCTTGGAATTACATTTTGGTGGAGAACGCCAGCGCGTACATCTTCATCTGCTTGAGCATAGCCAGCAGACCGTTGGAGCGAGTGGGGGAGAGGTGCTCGCGCAAGCCGATGCGCTCGATGAAGTAGAGGTCGGCATCCAGTATGTTCTCGGGCGTCTGGTCGTTGAGCACGCGCAGCAGCAGGGTGACGATGCCCTTTACGATAAGCGCATCGCTCTCGGCCTGAAAATGGACGCGGCCGTCCACGAGGTCGGCTTGCAGCCACACGCGGCTCTGGCAACCGTCGATAAGGTTTTGCTCTGTCTTGTACTTCTCGTCCAGGGGCTGCTGTTCGCTGCCCATGTCAATGAGCAGCTGGTAGCGGTCCATCCAGTCGTCGAGTTCCGTGAACTCTTCGATGATTTCGTCTTGTATTTCGTTGATGGTCATGGTCAAAAAAGGTTTTTAGGGTTTTAGGTCTTTAGGGACCTTAAGGACTTTAAGGACTTTAAGGTCATTGTTTGGCATCATTGTAGATGAGTTGCAGGACGCTTTGGCCGACGGCCTCAAGCACGTTGGGGTCAATGTTCTCGGGCGTGTCGCTGAGGGTGTGCCATGTAGGGCCGAAACTGCTGGGACCGTCGGTGTGGTAGGGCACAATATCGACACACGGCACGCGGGCTATTTGGTTTACATTGACATGGTCGTCGGTGATGTAACCTCCTTCAGTCAAGGGGAAATAGTGGCCGTAGCCAATCTGATGGGCGATGTGCCACAACATATCTACCACGGGCTGGGCGAAGTGCAGCGAATAGCCTTCGCGCGAGAAGGTGCTGCCGCGGCCGCCCACCATGTCGAAGAGGATGCCGAAGCGTGCGCGGTAGTTTTGGCGGAAAGCCTCGTCGGCCCATACCTTAGACCCCAGACACCAGCCCGACTCTTCTCCGTTATCCTCTTCGTCCCACTGAGGTCTGCCCGCGTCTTCCACGTCAAAGCATACGAAGTCTATGCCTGTTTCAATGGAATCAGCAGCACTGAGAATGCGTGCCAACTCCAGCATCACGGCCACTCCGCTTGCCCCATCGTTGGCAGCAGGGACGGGTGTCTTGTGATTAGCCTCCTTGTTGTCGTTGTCCGCCCAGGGGCGACTGTCCCAATGGGTACAAAGCAAGAAACGGTCTTGGTTGTCGGGATTCAGACGGGCAATGATGTTGCGGCAGGGAACTTCCTTTCCGTCGTACAGGCTGACTGTGGCGGTTTGCTCCGTAACGGTCAGACCTAATGCGGAAAACCATGCAACAAGACTGTCGCCACAGGCTTTCCAAGCGGCCGTGCCAGGCACGCGAGGCCCCAGGTCGCATTGAGCCTGTATGGTGCGCATGGCATTCTCTGCCACGAACTGTGGACAGGGAACCATCGGGATGGTGTCTCTTTCGTTATTCCCTTGTGTCCGATGACCGCAGGAGGTAAGGAGAATGAGAAAATGGAAGAATGAGTAAATGAGAAATGGCGTGTGTTTCATATCTTCAACTTTGAACTTTATTCAACTTTCAACTGCACTTGCCGCATTACACGGAGGAAGTTCTCGCCCCACAGCAGGCGCAGTTGTTCGGGAGTGTAACCCACTTGGCGCAGCAGGCGCGTGAGGTTGATGAGTTCGCTGGCCGATGCCACTCCTGGCACACCGCCGTCCCCGTCGAAGTCGGTGCCGATGCCCACATGCTCGATGCCCATCACCTCCACGGCATGGTTGATGTGGCGCACGGCATCCTCGATGGATGCTTGGCCGTCGCGACGCAGGAATCCCTCGTACAGCGTCACCTGCATGACTCCACCCTTCTCTGCCAGTGCGCGCATCTGCTCATCGGTGAGGTTGCGCGGATGGTCACATAGGGCACGACAACTGGAGTGGCTGCACACAATAGGCACTTGGCTCAGTTCCAGTGCGTCCCAGAACGAGGATTCGGCTCCATGACTCAAATCTACCATCATACCCACGCGGTTCATCTCGCGCACCACCTCGCGACCGAAATCGCTCAGTCCGCCGTGCTCCTGATTGCCTCGTGCCGAGTCGCAGATGTCGTTGTCGCCGTTGTGGCATAGCGTCATATATACCACACCCCGCTGGCGGAACTTCTCAATCAGCGATAGATCGCGCCCGATGGCATAGCCGTTTTCAATGCCCATCATCAGCGCCTTGCGTCCCTCGCGCTTCAGCAGGTAGAGGTCATCGGGCGTGCGTGCCAACCCAATGTAGCGGTTATTTGCAGTGGTGATGTGTTCGATGCCGTCCAGCAATTCGTTTGTCTTTTCCGTTATCGTCTTGTAGGTATCCTCGTTTCGATTGCCTTGTGGCAGATAAGCCACCATGATGGTGGCATCGAGATGCCCTTCGGTCATCTTATGCAAATCCACGAGGATGCGTGGGTCGCGTTGCTCGAAGTGGATGTCTTGGTCGAAGAACATCGGTGTGTCGCAATGGCTGTCGAGCGTGAGCATGTGTTGGTGGAGGGTGACTGCTTCGCGATACGAATGTGCTTCGCCTACGAGCCACTGGAACAGCGGCATCATTGAGCGGTCGCCACGCACGACGAAACATTCGGGATGCCACTGTACGCCTACGATGCTCTTGTGCTCGCTGCTCTCCACGGCTTCGATGACACCGTCGGGTGCCACGGCCGATACACGCAGATGAGGCCCGGCTTCGCGTACTGCCTGATGGTGGAACGAGTTGACGGCCAATGTCTCCGACTTGAAGATGTGGTGCAAAAGACTTCCCTCTGTCACCTCAACTTTGTGTGAAGCATACTCGCGTGGCAGGTCTTGGCTGTGCTTCAGCAGTTTTGCTTCGGGCATACCCTCTTCGATATCCTGGTGCAGTGCGCCCCCTAATGCAGCCGTCAGCACTTGTATGCCACGGCAAATGCCCAGCATGGGAATCTGTCGGTTGAAGGCCCACGTGACCAACTGCAGTTCTGCCTTGTCGCGTCGGGGGTTGATGCTACCCAGTCGAGGCGAAGGCTCCTCGCCAAGGAGGAGGGGATTGATGTCGCCACCGCCCGAGAATATCAGTCCGTCGATATGGTCGATTGTGTTCAGTAGTGCATCCTCGTCTTCGTAGGGAGGAATGATGACGGGCGTGCCGCCAGCCTCCAGCACGGAGCGGAAGTAACCCTCTGCCAGTTCACAACCCTTCTCCCCGAAGTTGCCCGTAATACCAATGATGGGGCTACCCTGACCTGTCTTGAGTGGACAATCCTTTATGAATTTCATTTCTCTTATATTGTGTACTTTATTTCATGAATTTCACGCTATGCCGCCGTCCGTCCACTTGCCACGAGACAATATACATGCTGCGGTTCAGTCCGCTGAGGCTGCAACCCTCGGCGGCAAGGAAGGTGCGTATGAGACGGCCTCCCTGATCGTAGAGTCGGACGGTGAAAGTCAGCCGTGAGCGGTCGTCGCAACCGAGGTGCAGGCGGTCGCCCGACGGGTCGTAGGCAAGGGCGTAGTCAAACTCTTCGCTTGCCTCCATGCTTTCGATGGCATCCGTCACTTCGGCCACGGCTTCAATGCGCCATAGGCGATTGTTCGAGGTGGCGTTGCGGTCGTCGCTCGTATAACTCAGTATGGGAGTGCCGTCTGCGGAGTTTCCGCCGCTCAGGTTTGCTCCGTGTTCACTGAATCGGTTGATGAGGTTGAAGCGGTCGTTGCCCTGACTCACGAGATCCCATTGCTGGCGGATGTCGGTCGAGTCGGATTCTGCGGTTGCCAGATGCGTACCCACCAATGTAGTGGCAGTGGGGTTCCCCTCGGTCGGGTCGCAGAGGGCGCGTCCTGTCATGTGGTTCTCGATGAACATGTATCCGTTTGCCAAAGGCCAGATGCGCCATTGCTGGCTTTCGCCCGACGTGTTGCTGCGGTTGGCACACACTTCGTCGTTGCTGCTGTTCAGGTCGATGACGGTTCCCGAGCCGACATTCATGATGGCATAGTACATCTGCGTATCGGCGTTGAAGTCGGGAATTTTCGGTTTCGGTTCCTCTGGTACGTATTCGTTGAACACCTCACTCAGGTAGGCCAGATGACGGGTGACGTACTTCCGAAGGTCGTCAACGTATTCCCCGTAGGTGGAGTAGAGCACTCGTTCGCGCAGGGCCTGCTGGCTGATGCCCCAACGCTGGAAGTTCAGTTGCTGCGACTGATCCAGCAGGGTTGCCAGGCTGTCAATCTTCCCGAGCATGAACTGCTCCAGTCCGTTGTCCACGGCCTGCTTGTACTGGCGGGCAATGAGTCGCGTAAACCACGGGTCTTTCCACAAGCGTTCCACCCATCGGCGCATTCCCTCGCTCCCGTAGCCCACATCGCGCATCAACTGGCGCGAGGTGTCGCCCTTGCGGTTGTCGTTGGCGTATGCAATGTCGTAGTCCCAGAGCGGTCCCCAATAGAGGTGGTCGTCGTCCTGCTCCTTGTAGAAGTAGGTGGAGAAGAAGGCGTCGATGTTGCCGCTCACTTCCGAACCCAGATACCAGCCTGCCAGCGAAAGGCTGTCCACGTAGGGACGGTAGCCAGCCTCTGGGTCGGTAAAGTTCGAACTATATAACTTCGTTTCGAAGCTGTTGATGAACTGTTGGATGTAGGAAAACTGACGTGCTTCGATGTCGTCTTCGTCAGGATAGTGGATGCGCAGAGGAACATTCTGGCGGTTGGTGTAGAAGCCTGTCACACCATTCTGGAAGTCATAGAAGCCGTCAGCCTCCAGAAGGTAGCCGCCCGTGATATTGCTTTCGTCGGTCAGTGGTACGTCCTGTTCCTCGATGTTCACTCGGTGAGGCCGTACATCCACTTGATCCGATATCTGGTAGGTGCCCACATACTGATTGTTGAGCGTCAGGTCCACGAACTTGGCCGCGGGGTTGAACTTCAGGCCCAGCCGTTCGCCCACGGCACTGGTCAGGGCGTTGCGTATCAGTGTCTTGTCGCCGTGGTTAGCCAGCAGGGTCCACTTCTTTGTGTTCGGCCGTCCCTTACCCAACCACTTCACTTTCTCGTGGAACTTCAGTTTATAGGGTTTCTTGGCCAGGTTCCATGTCGAATTGCCGCGACCGCGAATCTGCAGCGAGTCGTAGAATGCCACGCTGTCCCGTTCATTCACCATCCACAGGCGTGCATAGACGTAGGTCGTCTTGCTCGTGATGCTCTTGCCCGTGAAGGTGTTGATGTAGATGTGGGGCAGGTTGGTCAGCCTCTTGTGCTCCGTGTCAGCGGCTTTTAGTACCGTTGTCGCCAAACAGCAAAGTACTAAAATGATGTATCGTTGTGCCCTCTTCATTATTTCTGTATCTTTCAGGCTGCAAATATACAATTTTTAAAGAAGAAGAGCAACGAATAATAAAAAAATCCCGCATCAATCGCCGTGGACTGGTGCGGGAAGTCTATGGTTGTGTTATAAAACGATTATCGGCTCATGATTACTTTATCGTTTTTTTTGTTTTTCGAGAAGTAAAGCGTTCTGCTCATTAAGCAGCAACGGCCTGACCAGCTAGGAAGACGAGTGCCACGCTGACGATGGCGTAGAGCTCGGGGAACACGGCAAGCACCAGTGTGTTACCGAATACATTGTGTCCCTGAGCCATAGCAGCGATACCGTTGGCGCAAACCTGCCCCTGACGGATACCAGAGAAGAGGCAAGCCAAACCACAGGCAATACCAGAACCAAGTACAGCGCTGGCCTGAATGGCAGTGATTTCGGGCGTAAGCAGACCGAAGATGTTTTGGCAAAGGAAAAAGCCAGCAAAGCCGTACAGACCTTGTGTACCAGGCATGGCAGAAAGGGCGAGGGCATTACCGAAAATCTTCGGGTCTTTCTTCAGACCGCCGATAGCAGCGTTTCCTGCAATTGTTACTCCGTAGGCACTGCCGATTCCCGACAGTCCTACCATGATTGCGATGCCCAAATAGGCAATGAGCAAATTTGATTCCATGATTTATAAATATTTAAATGTTTAACAATCTAATGGTTTAATGTTTATTCTTAATTCTTAAATGGTTCGTAGGTTAATCCTCCACCTTCGTAACCCGAGTTCTTGAAGAACTCCACAAAGGTAAGACGCATGGGGTGGACAAAGGCACCCAACACATTCATAAACATGTTCAGTGCATGACCTAACACGAAGATGATCAGGAATACCAACGGTCCCAGAATGACATTATCGGGGGCAAAACCCGAGGCAAGGCTATTGAACACCGAAGCCACGATGCCGCCAGAGAGTCCGAGGGCAAAGAGACGGATGTACGACAGCATGTCGCCCAGCATACCCGTGGCCATGTTGTAGGCATCCCACAGACCGAGGCCGATGTTCAATGGCAGGCCTGTCAGTGGTTTCTTGTATGCGTCGGGACTGTTGTAGCAGAATGCGAGAACAAGTCCTGCGATAGCCACCCACTTGGCAATGTGGCCGTACTGAGGTAAAACGAAGCTTACACCCAGCGAAACCACAATGAGCAACCAAGCGAATGAGGATAACGAATAACGGAATCCAAACTGAATGACCTTGTTCACCACCTTCAGTATCATACCAAATACAATCTGGATGAACCCAAGGATTAGTGAGAGGTTGAACATCTGGCTGTTGTCGAGCGATACGGCTGCACCTAACTTGTCGAGTACAGGCACATTCAGCGTGTAGAGATTGAAGCCGAAGAAGGCACCCGATAGGAAACCGAAGACGAAGGCAGATAGCCCCATAGTCATCAGCAGATTGAGCGCGCTGCGCACTCCATCGCTCATGTTCTTCACAAACATCTTTGTCAACAATACAGCCACCACGATAAACAGACCATAACCAGAATCACCCAGACATAGACCGAAAAACACGGTATAGAAAGGAGCGAAGAACGGAGTAAGGTCCAGTTCGTTGTACTTTGGTAACATGTAGAGTTTCGTTATCATCTCGAACATACGGAAGAACCTGTTGTTCTTCAGACAGATGGGAATGTCGTCGTCTGGCGTGGGATTGCTAATCTGATACCATGCCCCATCGTCGCTGAAGGCCTGTTCCAGTTCTGCCTGTTTCGCGGCAGGGAACCAGCCGTTCAGTACCATCAAGTGGTCGGCGGCAGCGGTGTCTGTGCCTTCTTTCACGGTGTCGAACTGCATACGGGCATTCAGGTCGCGTAGGGTTGCCTCCACATTTGGCAGATTTTCTTGTGCTACCTGCGTTAGGGTCTCGGTTTCTTGTGTCAGTTCCTGAGTCAGCGCGGCATGGTCGGCCTGTAATTGATGCTGCGAGATATCGGGCAGAGTCAGAAGGGTTGCCGGTATGCTGGTCTCCTCACCGCGGGTGACGAGCACAAAGTAGGTGTACTTCTTCGCTTCAGATACTATAGCGACGGGGTAAACACTCTCAATCTCCTTCTTGAAGACCTTGGTGGGAGCCATATAGAACTGTAGTTCACAACCTGCAGCATCCATACGCCGCCCTACTTCTGCCGGGTCGAAATCTCCCCAGGGCTCCAATTGTTTCAACTGGCTTGCTTGCTCTGTTACAAGTCGACGAAGGTCGGCCAGATGGGCAAAGCGGTCGGAAAGGTTGATAAGGTCTTTAGAGTCTTTAAGGTTCTTAAAGTCCTTAGGATCCTTTGAGGCTTTCGATTTTTGAGTGTCAGCGAGTAACGTCGTCATATCCTTTTGCAGAACTATCAGAGACTTTATCTGCTCAAGATAACTCGACAGTTTCTCGGACTGCTGTGGATTGACATTGCTGGTCACCACATGCATGACACCGAGATCCTGCAACCTGTGCAGGAAGTCTTCGTATTCCCGATGATACACCAGGAACGTGAGTTTTTTCATTTTCTCTATCATGCCGTGACCTCCTTTCCTTCTTCTTCAGCCTTGCGCTTCTCTTGCAAGGACTTCAGAATCTTCTGTGAGGACTTAGAGAGGTTTTCCTCGTCCTCCATGAATCGTTTTATCTTGCGTACCGCCTCCTGGAAGCCGGGTATCTGCACCTTCTCGAAGAGGTTCACCTTCTGGGTGGTCTTCTTTCGGGCGTGTTCGAGCAGGCTGGTTTTAGCCACGACGAACTCGCGCTCGACGGCGGTCTTGGCAAGTCCCTGCAACAGATTGATGCCGTCGAAGTACCACTTGGGCGCACTGAACAGGCCGAAGGGACGCACGGCGAGTTGGATGTTGGTAAGCACGGGCACGCGCACGCCCGCAATCTTCTTTATATCCATTTCCACGTCCTTCAGACTGACAAGCGACGTATCGAACTCGCCCCAAAGTGCGTACATCCGTTCGTAGCCGGCAATCTGCTCCTGTAATTTGCGCTCAAGTTCCTCGGCCTCTTCCTTGCATTTCTTCACCTCAAGCCTGAGCGCCGTCTCCTTGCTCTTGATGATGGGCAGGGTGCGCTGACGCATCTTGAGGTTCTTCTCAATCTGCTGGAGCGATGTCTTATTGTATTGAAACTTTATTGCCATTCGTTACTTCCAATAGATATCGGTAAACTCTTTCTTGATGTTGACTTCCTCGAGTTTGAAGTACTTGCGGAAGAGGCTCCACGTCACGTCGAGCATCTCCTCGGTATCGAGGTTGACGTCGATGGCGAGCAACTTCGAGGCGTAGTCCTTGGCAAAGTCGAGGCAGCGGTTGTCGTAGTCGGTCAGGTCGAAACCGTTCTCCAGTTTCGTCTTGGCGTTGGCGGCGTCGGCGTAGAGACGGATGGCGGCGTTCATGACCTGCGAGTGGTCCTTTCGGGTCTTCTTTCCTGCCACAAGTTGCTTCAGACGCGACAGCGAGCGGAACGGGTCGACCACCACCTTGCCCACGTCGGAGTCGCGGCGCAGATAGAGCTGGCCCTCCGTGATGTAACCTGTGTTGTCGGGCACGGCGTGGGTGATGTCGCCACCGCTGAGCGTGGTCACGGCGATGATGGTGATGGAGCCTCCGCCTGCGCTTTCGGGGAACTGCACGGCCTTCTCGTAAATCTTGGCGAGGTCGGAGTAGAGCGAACCAGGCATAGAGTCTTTCGAAGGAATCTGGTCCATACGGTTCGACACGATACTCAGCGAGTCGGCATACGAGGTCATATCGGTCAGCAGGACCAGCACGGTCTCGTGCTTCTCCACAGCGAAGTATTCAGCAGCGGTCAGTGCCATGTCGGGCACAAGCAGACGCTCCACGGCAGGGTCTTCGGTGGTGTTGATGAACGAGATGATGCGGTCGAGCGCACCGGCGTTGGAGAACGTGTTGCGGAAGAAATAGTAGTCGTCGTTCGTCATACCCATACCGCCGAGGATAATCTTGTCGGCCTTGGCGCGCATGGCCACGAGTGCCATCACCTCGTTAAACGGTTGGTCGGGGTCGGCAAAGAAGGGAATCTTTTGACCAGACACCAAGGTATTGTTCAAGTCGATACCGGCAATACCCGTGGCGATGAGTTCGCTGGGCTGCTTACGACGTACAGGGTTTACTGAGGGACCACCGATTTCCACTTCCTTGCCTTCAATCTCCGGTCCTCCGTCGATGGGCTGACCGTATGCATTGAAGAAACGGCCTGCCAGTTGGTCGCTCACCTTTAGCGAGGGAGCCTTGCCGAGGAAGGTGACTTCGGCATTGGTGGGGATGCCGCCCGTGCCCTCGAACACCTGCAGGGTGACATCGTCGCCCATAATCTTCACCACCTGAGCCAGACGACCGTTGATGGTGGCCAGTTCGTCATAGCCCACACCCTTTGCCTTCAGCGAACAGGTGGCCTTCGTAATCTGGCTAATCTGTGTATATACTTTTTGAAATGCTGTTGCCATAATCTTTCACTTTTCACTTTTCATTTTTCACTTCAAGCAGAGCCTTGATTTGACGGATGTAGTCGTAATACTGCTCGCTCTTGTACTGCGAGTAGTTCATCTGCTTGCAAAGGTTTATCATCTTCTTGAAGTAGTCGGTCACTTCCAGGAAAGTGTCGAACTTGAAGTCGTCCTTCTCGCAGATTTCGGTCACGAGGTTCAGGATGTCCTCCTGGCGCTCCAGCGGCGTCACGGCATCCACCTCGTCGAAGGCATCCTGCTGAAGGATGACGTAGTCGATGATTTCCGACTTCCAGAACGTGATGTGGTAGTCAACGGGCACACCGTCGTCACCGAGGATGTTGATTTGTTCGGCAATCTCCTTACCGCGCTGCATGCGGGTCTTCAGGGCGAGCACCTTCGGAATCCACTCCTCGTTGATGTGCCCCTTGATGTACTCGGCGAACTCGGGATATTCAAGGTATTTCGAATAAGAGTCGATGGGATTTACGGCGGGATAGCGCTTCTTGTCGGCGCGGTCCTGTTCTAGGGCGTAGAAGCAGCGGGCCACCTTCTTGGTGTTCTCCGTCACGGGCTCCTTCAGGTTACCGCCGGCGGGCGACACAGTTCCGAGGAACGTCACACTGCCCACCTCGCCGTTGCGCAGATAAACGTATCCGGCACGACCGTAGAAGTTTGAAATCAATGCACCGAGGTCCATGGGGAAGGCATCGGGGCCAGGCAGTTCCTCCATGCGGTTTGACATCTCACGCAAGGCCTGTGCCCAGCGCGAAGTGGAGTCGGCCATCAGCAGCACGCGCAGCCCCATCGAGCGGTAGTACTCAGCCATGGTCATGGCGGTATAGACCGATGCCTCACGGGCAGCCACGGGCATGTTCGACGTGTTGGCGATGATGATGGTGCGCTCCATCAGCTTGCGGCCTGTGTGGGGGTCCACCAGTTCGGGGAACTCGGTGAAGATTTCCACCACCTCGTTGGCGCGCTCACCGCAGGCGGCGATAATCACGATGTCGGCCTC
>FLNZ01000088.1_pt1 | contig 14482 bp, 13 predicted proteins | sample 1140391 | NCBI WGS metagenome assembly FLNZ01 (sample SAMEA3878171, study PRJEB12797) | bioreactor metagenome | biome: Moose rumen | place: Sweden | collected 2011-10
TGGGGAAATTTTCTTTCCGGATTACCTTACTTCAATTGCATTGGCGATGAAAACTCGCATATAAAAAAACATTTGACATTTATCCGGCATAACTCGATAGGGATATAGAAGATATTGTTCGGAATTTGTAAAAGGAAACCTATGGCAAAGATCGATTATTTCAAAAACGTCTACGCAAGCCTCAAGAAGAGTGCCACGGACAGGCCGAAGAAGTCTCGTTTCGATTTCGCGGGACTCAAAATCCTCGAATACTGGGTCCGCATTCTGGACCGTCATCCCGAGTGCATGAACAAGGAAACCCTTTTCCGCCTGATGGACCTGGATACCCGCCTTTCCGTGGTCTACGACATCCTCAGCATCTTTGGCTCCTTTGTTACTCCGAAGCCGAAGCGCAAGAAGCTGTGCAATGCCCCCGATGACGACGATATTCCGGTCGATTTCGAGGACGACTTCCGCGACGAGGACTTTGTGCTGAATGGCAAGTACTGCAATACGAGGCTGCTGCGCCAGATTTGCCGCTATAGGAAGGAATCTCAGCTCGGTTGCCGTGAACGTGCCGTCGATAACCTTCTGGATGCGTTTGCGGAGGTGGGTGACGGCTCGATGGCTCCGCATCTCTACAGTGCATTCACGGGCGCTGTCCGCAAGAGGTTCAAGGAGTTCGCTCTGCAGAAGTTTCGCGAGGGCGTGAATGACAGCGATAGCGTTTACAAGCGCACGCAGAAGGTGAAGGAAGTCTACCGCCTGACGGATGCGGAACTTGAGTTCGTGCTCTACATGTGGCTCCGCTGTAGCGACGACATGCAGGTAGACCGTGACTGCGGCATGTTCGAGTCCCAGCGCGGTTTCGGTGCCCCGGAGATAAGCCCGAATACCGTAAAGGAGGTCGCGATTGCGACGGGGCTTTCCGAGAGTCAGGTTTCGGGGCTTCTCGGGAAGGAGAGCTCGTTGCGCAAGCTGGGCCTCTGTAACGAGGAATTGAGCATCCCGTATGAACTCAGGACGTACCTGAACGGCTGTGGCGATACCACGGGATTGAAGGCGTTCCGCCGTGCTGCCCCAGGGACTATTCCGTTCCGCCAGTTGCAGGAGCATAACCCGGACGCGAACCTCGCGCTCGACCTGATCAGGCACCATAGCTGGAACCGTCCGCTGAATATCCTGTTCTACGGCGTGGAAGGCGCGGGCAAGACCGAACTTGCGAAGGCGCTCGCGAAGGAATCGGGGCTGCCGCTTTGGGAAGTGAGCATTGACGCCGATAACATTGTCGAGGTCGGGCGCCGTTTCGAGAGCCGCTCGCAGAGCCTGATGCTCTACCGTATCCGTGCCGCGATGCTTGCCGACTGGCAGTGCGAAAAGGAACACGGGATTATTATGATTGACGAGGCGGACCTGGTGCTGAACGGCTTCGAGAAGGGGAGCCTTAACAGTTTCTTTGAATCCGTGAAGGCGCCGATTATTTGGATTACCAACTCCATCAGCTTTACCGAGAAGAGCTCGCGTCGCCGTTTCGACTTCTCGATTGCGTTCAAGGGGCTTGCGAAGGACGAACGGCTCAACATGCTCGAGTCGGTACTCGAGGCACAAGATGCGCAGGACTTGCTCACGCCCGAAGAGAAGATGCGCCTGGTGGTGGAGTTCCCCGCGATGGCGGGTGGCTACACGCTTGCGGTGCGCTCTACCCGCGACCTCCTTGCGGATGGCGCCGATGTGAAGGCTTACCCGACGATGGCGCGGCTCCTGAACGCGCATACGCACCTTCTTGAAATCGAGAACGGTTCTCTCCGTGACGTGGACTGTCGCGCTCCGGCGTACTCCCTGGAGGGGCTAAACATGGAAGGCTCTGCTGACGAGATTCTCGAGGTGGTCCGGAATTACGATTCCGTGTGGAAGGGACTCGACGAGAGTTCCGCGCCCAGTTCCCTCAACATCCTGCTTTACGGCCCTCCGGGTACGGGCAAGACGGAGTTCGTGCGCCACATCGCGCGTACCCTAGGGCGCAACCTGGTGGTACGCCGTGCCAGCGATTTGCTCGGGATGTTCGTGGGCCAGACGGAGGCGAACATTGCCGCTGCGTTCGAGGAGGCGGAACGCACGAAGTCCATCCTGTTCTTCGACGAGGCGGACAGCTTCCTGCGCGACCGCTCCGGCGCTATGCAGGGGCACGAGGTATCGAAGGTGAACGAGATTCTCACCCGCATGGAGAACTTCAAGGGGATTTTTATCGCGGCGACAAACTTCGAGGGCTCTCTCGATACGGCGAGCCGCCGCAGGTTTGCGCTCAAGCTTGGGTTTGGCTACCTGAAGCCCGAGGGCGTGAATCACATCTGGAACGTGTTCTTCCCGAAGGTGGAGTGCCCTGCGGCGGTGATGCGTATGCCGATGCTCACGCCGGGCGATTTCAATGCGGTGAACGGACGCCTGCGCTACCTGCCCGAAAGCGCGCGTACGGCAGACCGCATCGAGGCGGAACTCCGCAAGGAGTTGAGTGCGAAGGATTCGCACGCCGGCCGGATCATGGGGTTTTAGATATACCGGCTTGGAAGGCTTTGTAGATTTGTTGGCTACATGCATGTCGGGCACGCTCACACGATCACTTCGTTTCAGTGTTCCGTTGCGACCCGTTCGCGCTAAACGTTGAATAAACTTTGTTGTTTGCGCTCACTCTCGCAACCACGCCCAGTTAATACTGGGCGCTTGTTGCTCACAAGCCGATATGCACCTCCGCCAAAATTGTGCGTGACTCTCCCTAGTTGCAAAGCGCCGGGAGGCGCGCATGCTCGAACCAGCAGACGTGCGTTTTAAATATGAATGGGCTGGTTCGTGCGTGTCGGGAGGGTCTTAGGGAGGGACGGCCGAGCCAGCCCCTCCCTAGTAACTACATTCTCGCGGCTTTCGCGCGGCGCCGGAAGTGCTCGATGAGCGGGGCAACGGTTTCCTTGAAGTCGTCGTGCGTCTCGATACGCACGAAGTCAATCGACATGCGCTGGAACAGTTCCTTGGTCGCCTTGCCCTGGCGCTTTGCCTCGCGGGCGAACGCCTCGCGGAATGCCGCATCGCCGGTATCGATAAGGAGTGTTTCGCCGGTTTCGGGGTCCTCGAGTTCCACGAGTCCCGCGGGAGGCAGTTCCTTTTCGCGCGGGTCCACCACCGATACCGCAAGCACGTCGTGGCGCTTGCGCAAAATCTTGAATGCGTTCTCGAAACCTTCGTCCAGGAAGTCGCTCATCACCACGACCACGGCACGGCGGTTCAGAATCTTGCCGGCATACTCCAGCGCCACCTGCGTGTTCGTGCCGTGGTGCTGCGGCTTAAAATAAAGGATTTCACGAATCAGCCGCAGCACGTGCTTGCGGCCTTTCTCCGGCGGGATAAACAGTTCAACCTGGTCCGTATAAATTAAAAGCCCCACCTTGTCGTTGTTCTTGATGGCGGCAAAGGCAAGCAACGCCGTGAGGGTCGCCATGACCTCTCCCTTCATCTGCTTGCCGGAACCGAATTCCGAACTGCTGGAGGCGTCGACCATCAGGAGCATGGTCATCTCGCGCTCTTCGATAAACTTCTTCACATACGGCGTGCCGGTACGCGCCGTCACGTTCCAGTCGATGGTGCGTACATCGTCGCCCGGCATGTACTCGCGGACCTCGCTGAACTCCATGCCGTTCCCCTTGAACGAACTGTGGTAGGCGCCGGTCATCACGGTGTCGAGCGTGCCGCGAACGCTGAGTTCGATGCGGCTGACGGTCTTTAGAACTTCTTTATCTAGCATTTTGCAAATCTCTGCGGCCCCCTGCGGGCCTTACGGCTTTCAATATACAAAAAACGGGTGCAAAAATGCAATTTTCGGGTGTTTCGGAGAGCAGTTTTGCGAAAAAGACAGACCAAACGGTCTCCGGATGAGCATTTGGTCTGTTTAATTTTAATTTGTATGTAATAAAAGTGTGCCAAAAAGCCCTTTTGCACTGAAATTTTTCTGCAATTTCCCTGAAAATGCGTTAAAAAGACACTTTTTGACATGAATTTTGTGAATTTGTCTGAAATTGAGCAGACCCAAAGGGCGAAAAGTCTGCATTTGGTCTGCTTTTGTCGGCAAAATTACCCGCAACGGCGGCAAAATGTACGCAAAAAAAGAACTCCCGGCGTAAACCGGGAGTCCCCTAAGGAGATCGATGAATGGAGTACACTTTTTAATCGATTAGCCGATGGTCAGCTTGCGGGCTGCGGCCTGTGCCTTCTTTGACAAGTCGAATTTCAAGATGCCGTTTTCGAGCGATACCTTGATGTTCTCGGTGTCGATGTCGTCGGCCAAGCGGAAGCTGCGTTCGAAGGTGAACTTCTCGTCCTTGCTGCGGACACGCGTCGCCTTGACGGTGATGATGTTCTTTTCGACCTGGATGTTCATGTCTTCCTTCTTGACGCCCGGGAGCTCGACTTCAAGTGCGAAGCCGTTTTCGGTCTCGTAGTAGTCGGCCTTCGGCGTGTAGGTGCATTCGCCCTTGGCGGCTTCGGCGTTGAGGTTGTCAAGGAAGTTCTGGATGCCATAGAATGCGGTCGGGAGAATCTGTGCGTTGATCATAATTTTACCTCTTTTGGTTGCGGGCCCGTTTTGCGTGACCCATTGTTTCTTGTTCACTCCCCTATAAGCGAACTTCGTGCCAAAACGGGAGCCAGCGCGTCGTGAAAATCAAAATTGCCGTTTTTTTAGCGAAAATCGGCAATTTTATGCCGACGCCGTGCCAAAAATGTGCCAAAACCGCTCCCCGCCGTTTCAAAAAGCCGCACGCACCGTTTCGCACCCGAAACACTCTACATCTCATTTTGAAAACAAAAAAAGTGAACGGCCCCCTTGCGGGAGCCGTTCTGGGTTGGTTATGGAGGTAACTCTTTAGAACTGCTCGAAGAACTTGTGAACTTCTTCAGGAACCCAAGTGTTCTGCCAGCCCTGTCCGGTACCCGTGTTGGGGCCGTCATGCGCCGTCCACTGGTGTTCTCCGTTCCAGCTGCACCACTTGACCGGGAAGCGCGGGTCGACAGTCGTGAAGTCATAGCAGAGGTGGCCTGCTGTGCCGTTGAATTCTTGCGGCTTTTCGCTGCTGGCATCGGTGAAGTTGCCATTGGCGTCGGCCTTGCCGTTACGCTTGAGGATTCTCGGGAGGGCGCTGGTCTTGGCGCGGTCGTAGTTGCACACGCCGTCTCTCTTGCCGTGTACGCCCATCCAGGCAATCGGCAAGTTCTTGGCGTCGTAACGACCCGATCCTGCAGACGGGAGCCAAATGTTGTAGTCTGCAGTTGCGTAGACGGCTACAGCGCGGAGTCTTTCTTGCAAGTCCTGAGCGAGGGAGTTCGTGAACATGGCGCCGAAGCTAAATCCTGTGGCGAACACGCGGGTGGTGTCAACGCAGTAGTTGTCGAACATCGCGGTAATCATTTCGTCTACGAACTGGTGGTCTTCCTTGCCGTTCCAGGTACCGTTGTCGTTACCCTGCGGGGCAACGAAGATGTAGTTGCCTTCCGTATCCAGGTTCTGCTGGCCATAGTACGGGCTCGGATGGTCATAGTCCGGGCTGTGGTGCACGAAGTCTTCGGCCTTGGAGCCCATGCAGTGGTTAGCGATGAGGAGCTTGTGCGGCTTGGTGTTGTCGTAGTTCTTTGGCAAGGTGATGAAGAATGTACGGTTTTTGCCGCCGACATTCAGGTTGTACTGTGCGCCGTTTTCGACTTTATTGCCGGACCCCAAGGAAGAATTCTTTCCGCACCCTTTACTCGGGCGCGGCTCGTTCTTCAAAGCGTAGCCGAAGGTGAACTGTTCTTCGGCGGGTGCAGTCTTCGTGAGCTTCACGTTGACGGTAGTATCAAGCGTGCCGAGCGGGATAGAGAGAGTATCGAACCCTTCGGCAACAAACTGGAGTTGTTCGCCCTGCTGCACTTCCTTCAGGAGTGCGCGACCTTCGCTGTCGAAAGAGTTGGTGTAGGTGCCGCTTGCATTGAAGCGGATGGTTTCCTTCGCGCTGCCCATGGAGACCTGCGCAAAGTACGTGCCCTTGGCCTTCACGCCGGAGGAAAGGTCTACCTGGCCCGAACCGTAGAGCGTCTGGCTGAAAACCTTGTTGCCGAGCGGGTCGAAAATGCGCACCTGCACGGGGCTGCTTCCGTTCTGCGAATACGAGAGAATGCCAGAATTGATGCTGATGAAACCCGGGTTGTGCACCGCGGCTCCCTTCAGCCCGATAGTTTCTTCGTCCTCGTGAATGGTAAATTCACCCTTGTTGCCCGTTGTCGTGGTCTTGTTTTCCTTGACCAGCGTGACCTGGGCTCCTTTGATGGGCATGTTGCTCTCATCGGTGACCTTGCCGCTTACGGTATATGCGAATGCGGTCGATACCGCGAGGGACACTCCAATAACCAGAAGATTTTTCATCTTCAACACTCCTTTTTTGGTTATCCCATTACGCCACTAAGAAATTTATTCTAATAGGGGCGTTTTTCGCTTCGCGTAAACGAGAAGTTCATGGACAATTTATCCACGTAATGTAAAGCTTTGTGAACGGAACGCGGCGGTTGTCCGCGTGCCTTAGTCCAGCTTGCCCTGGTACAGGTCGAGCACCTTCCGGGCGAGCAGGCTCGTGTACTTCGCGTTCACGAGCGTCACCTGCGCCTTCTCGAGGTTGTTCTTCTGGGTGAGGTAGTCGGTGTAGGTGAGGGCGCCAGCGTTCCGCTGTTCCTCGGCCACCAGGAGCGCCTCGTTCTCGGCTTCCACCTGGAGTATTGCCGCCTTCCACTGCATGTCGGCGCTCACCGCGTTCAGGTAGAGCTTCTCGATATTGTTCTCGAGGTTCTTGGCGGTCTCCTGCATGCTGAGGCCGGCCTCGCTCTCGCTTACCTGCGCGAGAAGCACCTTGTTGTTCGTGGAACCGCCATCGTATATGGGGATGTTTATGCCGAGCGATACGGAGTTCTGCCAGCCGTACTTGAGCTGGTCGCCGTATGCGCCCGACTCCCACGCCTGGAGGCCCGTGCTGGAGTTAGCCCCGAGCGTCACCGTGATGGAACTGCCCTTGCCCGCGACCTCGGTGTTCTTCTTTGCCGCGCGGACCGAGACGCTGTCGGACTTGAGGCCCGGGTGCTGTTCCCTGACCGCCTTCTTGAGGTCGGCGAGCGCGGGTAGCGGTTCGAGAGAATCGGGGGAGGCGATTGCAGATTCCGGCGCGGAGATATCGAACTCGGCGTCGTCGCTTAGTTCCAGCAGCTGCCGGAGCGATGTCTTCGCGGTACTTACCGCAAGCTGCGCCGAAAGTTGCGCCACCTGCTTCTGCAGCACGTTGGACTGGCTCTGCGTGAGGTCCTTCTTGGTGATGGAGCCCGCCTCGAAAAGCTTGCCGTAGTGCTCGAATTCCGCCTGCGAGAGTTCCACGGAGGCGTCTGCCGTGCGGAGGTTCTCCTGCGCGGCGAGCAGGCTCATGTAGGCGTTCAGCACGCCCTCCTGGATACTGCGTTCCGTCTGCTTTGTGGCGAGTGCGGCGGACTGCTTCCTCAGCTGGTTCACTTCGACGGTGGCGCCGCTCACCCCGCCGTCCCATAGCGTGTACGAGCCCGAAATGCCGAGGTTCAGGCGGTAGTGGTCCTCGTCGTGGACGAACGGGTGGTCGTAGAGCGTGTTCTGTATGCTTGCCGAAACGGTGGGGCGGTTGCTGACGCTCGCCTGCTTGATGTTGATTTCGGCCTGCTGTTCGCGGAGTTTCGCGGATTCGAGCGAGAGGCTCTTTTCCTTGGCCTGCTTGAGGCACGCTTCGAGAGTCCAGGTGTCTGCCTGGGCGAGGGCTGCCGTCATGAGGGCTGCGAGAATTATAGCCTTTCTGTTGTTCATGCCTTTTAGATGCCCGACCTCGTGCGCAGGTTGCAGTTTTCTTGAGCGTATAAGATAACAAAAAAGGCCCGCATGTACGGGCCTTCCTTGAGTGGACGGTACTGGATTTGAACCAGTGACCTCTGCCGTGTGAAAGCAGCGCTCTAAACCAACTGAGCTAACCGTCCGAGGTAGGCGCAAATATAGGAAAGGAACTGCAGGTTGTCAAGGGTTTTTAGACGAAAGACCGCTGCGCTGGTAGACGAAAGAGGGTGTTTTAAAAAAAAACAATCCCGGAACGGAGTCCGGGAGGGTGATGAAAAATCTATCGTCTTTCGTCTGTAGGCTCGAAGAGCCGTTCTTTCGTCTAACTACAGGTACTTGTCCTCGGCGGCACGGAGGATGGTCAGGAACTCTGCCGGGGTCTTGGCGGCGATGAGGTCCTTGCGCACGTTGCCGTCGGCCAGGAGGCGGCTCACGGAAGAGAGCGCCTTGAGGTGCGGGCCCACGGTGTTGCCCGGGCTCACGATGAGGATAAGCAGGTAGACCGGCTCCCCGTCGAACGACTGGAAGTCGAGCCCCTTCTCGATGGTGGCGGCCACCATGCACATGCGGTCCACGTAGTCGATCTTTGCGTGGGGGACGGCAAGTCCGCAACCGATACCGGTGGAACGGCTCTGCTCGCGGTTCCATACGGCTTCGAAAATTTCGTCCCGGTGCTCGAGCTTGTACGCGTTGCACAGGGTGTCAACCAGTTCGTTCAGGACAGCTTCCTTGGTCGTACTCGCGGAGTTGATCAAGATGCAGTTGTCGACGAATCTTTCAGAAAGTCGCATGTTTCTATTCCTCTATTCTATTCCACCAACATTTTAGCAAAATAAGGCCGGGTTTTGTATAGATGTATAGTTAAAATAAGATTTTGACTGCAAAAAGTGCGTTTTTTTAAGAAAAACTACAATTTCGCGAAGGAATTCAGCACGTCGGCGGGGGTGGTGAGGCCGGGGAGTTCGCGGAGGGCGCGGGCCATTTTCAGGACGTCCACCTGGCCGGGGGCCTGCGCCTGCCCGATAGACCCGTAGGTGAGGTTCGCCCCTTCCTTGAGCGACCACACGCGGCTCGCCTTGCCCGTTTCGCCCATCCCGAAGGCGGCGAAGAGCTCGAAGTTCTGCGAGTGGATGCGCGCGAACTTGTACAGGCGCTCGCAGTCGGTGTCGCCGTTGCTCATGGCGGCAATCTTGAGGCCGTCGGCTTTCACGCGCAGGCAGTCGCGGGCGAAGTCGTCCAGTTCCTGCTGGCTCGGGATGCGCAAGAAGTTGTGCTGCGATACGAGAACCTTTGTCTTGCGCAGGTCGGCGAGGTTCTTCAGGTTCTTGAAGTCGTACAGGCAGTCCTGCTCCAGGTCGAGCCACTCCGGCACGTCGCCCTCGGCGAGAATCTTCGACCAGAGCGGGATGCGCGAGTACGCTTCCCTGTCGGGGAACCTGCCGCCGTCCCGTTCCAGGCGGATGGTGCCTACCTGCATGGCGTGCGGGGCGATTTTCCTCACTCGCTTCGAAAGCGCGGGCCATTCCTTTTCGGGGAAGAAATCGTAGCGGATTTCGAGCGCGTTGCATGCCCCGATGTCGATGGACACGGGGTGTGTCGCGTCCGCCTCTACTGCGGAGAGGACTTCGGGGCCGACAAGGCCGACCAGGAATTTTTCGTTGCTCGCGGGCATGCGGTAAATATAGGAATTAGCGCTTTACAAACCGCGCGTCTGGGACGATAAGATATTGAAATTTCTAAATTGTACCCGAACAAAAGGATATACTATGGCCGATTGCAACGAAAAGAAAGAAAACCAGACTCCGGAAATGATGAAGAAGGCGGAAGAGTTCCTCGCTTCCAAGCGCCGTATCTTCCTGTGGGGCGGCGTCGATGACGAGAGCGCCGAACGCATCGTGAAGCAGCTCCTGTACCTGGATTCCCTGAACCACGAAGACATCGTGTTCTTCATCAACAGCCCGGGTGGCGTGATTTCTAGCGGCCTTGCCATCTACGACTGCATGAACGCCATCCAGAGCGACGTCGTGACGGTCTGCTGCGGCCAGGCGGCATCCATGGGCGCCGTGCTCCTCACCGCCGGTGCAAAAGGCAAGCGCGTCGCATGGCCGAACGCCCGCATCATGATTCACCAGCCGCTCATCCACGGCGAGATTGTGGCTCCCGCGAGCGACATCCAGATCCAGGCCGAAGAAATGCTCCGCATCCGCGGCATCACGGGCAAAATCCTTGCCGAGACCTCGGGCCACACGATCGAGGAAATCGACCGCGACACCGAACGCGACAACTTCATGAGTGCCGAAGAGGCCAAGGCCTACGGCCTGGTCGACAAGGTCGAGAGCCTCGTCTAACGGCGCGTTAAAGGATTCTAGAAATGGGCCTGTTTTCTGCCATCAAGAGCGGTCTTGCAAAGACGCGCGACGCCCTCATGGGCGAACTCAAGGGCATTGTCGGCGCGGGCAAGATTACCGACGACACGCTCGAGGAACTCGAGGAACACCTGATCAAGGCAGACGTGGGCGTGGAAGCCGCGTTCCTGCTGACGGATGCTCTCCGCGAACAGGCGCTAGGCAAGTCGCTTACGACCGAGCAGGTGCTCGATATTATGCGGAGCGAGGCGGAACGCCTGCTGAAGGACCCGCCGCCGTTCGAACTCAAGGGTAAGCCGCACGTGGTTCTCGTGATAGGCGTGAACGGCGCCGGCAAGACGACTACGATTGGCAAGCTCGCCGCCCGCTGGATTAATGAAGGCAAGAAGGTGATGATTGCGGCCTGCGACACGTTCCGCGCCGCGGCCATCGAACAGCTGGAAACATGGGCGCAGCGCAGTGGTGCAGAATTCGTGAAGCACCAGGAAGGGAGTGACCCTGCGGCAGTCGCATTTGACGCGTGCCAGGCCGCCGTCGCCCGCGGGTGCGACGTGGTGCTGATTGATACCGCCGGCCGCCTGCACAACAAGGACTACCTGATGGAAGAACTCAAGAAGATAGTCCGCGTGATGAAGAAGGTGAACCCGGATTTTCCGCACGACATGTGGCTCGTGATTGACGGCAATACCGGCCAGAACACCATCAACCAGACGAAGATTTTCAACCAGAGTTTCCCCCTGACGGGGCTCGTGGTCACCAAGCTCGACGGGACTGCACGTGGAGGTGCGGTTCTCAGCATCGCAAGTTCGCTCCAGATTCCCATCCGCTGGATTGGCATGGGCGAGCGCATCGACCAACTGGTGCCCTTCAGCAAGGCCGAATACGTGGAAGGCCTTTTCGAGAACGCGCTGGAAGAGCAGCCTTAACGTCTAAGGGTTCCGGCGATGGCGAGATTCACGCAAGATACGGCAAATGAGGCGCGGGCGACCGCGTTTCGTTTTGCTTTTGCCGTGCTCGCCGCGTTCCTGCTTGCCGCGTGCAGCAAGGAAGATATCAAGCCCGACATGCGCCTGGTGGAAGCGTTTGTCGAAGTGCGCATAATCGAGCAGAACTACGGTGCGGAAGCGCCTGCGGCAAGGCTTGCCCGCCAGGCGACCCTCAAGAAATACGGCTACACCACCGAAACGTTTACGCAGGCATGCGACGCCGTCCTGAACGACGACGCCATGTGGCTCCCGTTCGAGCGTGCGGTTACCGAGCGCATCGATTCGCTGCTGGGCATCCCGAAGCCGGTCAAGGATCCGAAGAAGAAGGGGGAGAAGAAGTGATGCGCACCTCCCGCCTTATGGCAGCCTTTGCCGCGGTCTTGTTCCTGTTGGCGTTCTGCGTACCCGCCGGTTTATCGCCCGCGTATGCCGCCGTCCCGAAGAAGAAGTCTCAGGTCCACTGGATGGATTACACGACTGCGCTCGCGAAGGCGAAACAGAACCCGAAGCTCATCTTTGTCGACCTGTATGCGGACTGGTGCGTGCCCTGCCGCATCATGGAGGCGAACGTCTATAGCGACCCGACGGTCGCCTCGGTTTTGAACAGCAGGTTCTATGCCGTAAAGCTCAATGCCGAGTCGCAAGACACGATTTCGTGTGACGGGGAGCGCAAGACGGTACAGCGCTGCTACTTCGACACATGGGAATTGAGCGCTTTGCCCGCCTTCGTGCTCGTGGCGCCGAAAGGTCTTACTATATTGACGGTGACGGACTCCATGAGCCCCGAAGAAATGCAGTCTCTTCTTTTCAAGTTCCTTGTAAAGGAAGAGGAGTGGATAAAACAATGAGTGAAGAAGTAGTATTCTATTTGCGCGTCGCCTTCTGGGGGCTGTTTTTTCTGCTTGCGCTCTGCTACGTGATTTTCCCGGTGACGCTCCCGTTCGTGAGCGAACTCTTCAAGCGCCGCCGTCGCGATATCATTGAAAATTTTGATCTGCCTACGGTTTCGCTCCTGATATCGGCCTTCAACGAGGAAGGCGTCATCGAGCGCAAAATCCAGAACATCCTGGAAATCGACTACCCGAAGGAGAAACTCGAAGTCCTGATAGGCGACGACGGTTCTGCGGACCGCACCGCAGAAATTGTCGCGCGCTATGCCGACAAGGGAATCACCCTCGTGAAGGCCCCGAAGAACGCGGGCAAGGCGGCGATGCTCAACCGCCTGCAGAAGATTGCGAAAGGCGAGATTCTCGTGTTCTGCGACGCGAACACGATGTTCTTCCCGAACGTGGTACGCAAGCTGGTCGCCCCCTTCGAGGACCGCAAAATCGGGTGCGTCTGCGGCCACCTGATTCTTTCGGACAAGAGTGGGAGCATGCTCGGCCAGGGCGAAAGTTCGTACTGGGATTTGGAATCCGAAATCAAGAAGTTCGAGGGAATCCTCGACAGGCTTATCGGCGGTAACGGCGCACTCTACGCCATCCGGCGTAGCCTCTACACGGAACTGCCCGTAAAGAAGAGCGTCATGGACGACTTCTTCATCACCACGAAGATTCTCCAGAAGGGGTATTTCTGCACGTTTGTCGCAAGCGCCATCGGCACGGAACAGACATCGAAGGAATCGAGCGGCGAGTTCCGGCGCAAGGTACGTATCGGGCGCGCGAACTTCAACTACCTGTGGTCTTACCTGCCGCTACTGAACCCGTTCCGCCCGCTGCTTGCGTACCTCTTCTTCTCGCACAAGATTCTGCGCTGGTTCTCCCCGCACATCATAATACTGCTGTTTATCCTGAACACGCTCCTTTTGCCTTTTGGCCGTATTTATCAGGTGTCGTTCGGGCTCCTTGTGATTGCTTTTCTCATTTGTGTGACGAAGGTCGTGCCGAGTGCATACTACTTTATGTCGATGAACCTTGCCCTGCTCAAGGGGTTCTTCCTCTCGTTCAAGCGCGAGAAGAGTGGTGGCTGGGCCCGCGAAGCCCGCAGCGATGAATGAATGTGAAATGTGGAATGTGTGATGTTGAATGTGAGATGAGAAATAAAATTCTAGTTTGAGTGTTCGCAGTATGAAAAAAGTCCTGACCGCCATCCTGTTTGCAATTTCGTTCGCCTTCGTTCCGGCGAACGCCTTCACGATGGACTTGCAGGGCGGTATCGCGAATCACGTGAGCGAACTCTCCAAGTTCAACATGAGTTTCTATGGCCACTGGTGGTTCCCTATCGACAAGATGACCTTTGTGGGCGTGGGCGGCGGTTACGAAGAACTTGATAACGTCGGCTACGTTCCTCTTTCTGCCAGCCTGTGGGTGCGCCTCCCCATCGGGCGGCAGGTGCTCCCGGTCGCTATCGGCGATTTTGGCTACATGATTGGCGAACGCCACCAGATGTTCTGGCGCGCAGGCGGCGGCCTCGATATCAAGAACGGGGACTACTCCTCCATTCTGCTTATGGCGGGCTACCAGTACCTGCACCATGAAGACCGCGGCTTCGTGTACCTCCACGCAGGAATCCTCGTGGAAATCTAGAACCGCTCTTGCGTTTTATGCCTAAATTGATAATTCTTCTTTTGTGCATGTTTCTTTTCTGTTCATGCGGATTTTGGTGGGGAACATTCCCAGGCTCCGGATATAAACTTTTTTTGAAAAATTTGAGGAAACCTATAGCTTGTCGAATAGAGGGAAAAAGATTGTTTCTCTTGGGTGATGATGTCAATGTTCCTTATTTTAGTTTTAAGGATGAATATCGGGTATACCACATTTTATATGAAAATGAATCTGGCAGAAAAAATATCGCAACATATAAATTCCCATTAACGTATGGAATTGGTGCTGTTCACGAGAATTCCGATTTTGTAATTATTGAATCGGAAGAATCTGTTACTTTCTATTACAGTCGCGAGCCGGTAGATGGATTTACCATTGAGCAAAATCCATTTTCAAAAAAAATAAAGTTTGAACATACTGACAAATTTTTTGATTTGTGGGAAAAAGAAGGCGTGTGTTATTATCGAAGGTGATAAGGAAATTTCGTTTTTGCCATATCGTTGAAAATTTCCTATGATTGCAAAATGCTCGGTAGATTACTTATCTGTTTTTTGCTTTTTATTTTCCTAGGCTGCGAAAATCGTGAAGACGATTCTTGCCCGCCTCCCGTTGATAGCGTATCGACAAGTCAATGCAAGCAGTGCATGGATGACGAGAAGTCCTATTCGGCTTTTGGGTTATTCCTGAACTATTACTTTA
>FLNZ01000089.1_pt1 | contig 14477 bp, 9 predicted proteins | sample 1140391 | NCBI WGS metagenome assembly FLNZ01 (sample SAMEA3878171, study PRJEB12797) | bioreactor metagenome | biome: Moose rumen | place: Sweden | collected 2011-10
TTGCCGAAGGACCGGCGGCCGCCGTTGGACCTGGCCTTCCAGTGGGCGAGCGAGGCGGAGGCGATTCGCGGGCATAACCGCCTGGTGAACGACGAGGCGAAGCGGCTTACGGAGCTGTTTGCGGGCGAGGGGAGGCGGACGGCCATTTTGAAGGGTGCTGCGAATGCGCGCCTGTATCCGGACAGGTTCATGCGGCAGTGCGGGGACATCGACATCTGGATAGACGGCGGGCGCGATTCCGTTATCGGCTTGCTGCGCAGGCTCGGCCTGATGGAGCCCGAACCGCAGGCGATTGCCGGCCGCAAGATGACATACGAAGAAAAGTTTGCCGAGGCGAAACGGATGCTCGGCACTAACTTCTCGATGCATCACGTGCACTTGGCGCACGATGCCGCCGCTGTTACGGTTGAGGCGCATTTCAGGCCGTCTTCCGGGAATCTGAACCCGTTTACGAACAAGCGGTTGATGAAGTTCTTGAATGACGAGATCTCGAAAACGGAATTTGTGCCGGAAGGGTTCTACGTACCTTCGCTCAAGTTTGCACTGGCGATGCAGCTCTCGCATATCCAGCGGCACTTTACAGCTGGCGGCATAGGCCTGAAGCAGATTACGGACTACTATGTGTTGTTGCTGCAGGCGGGCGACAGCGACCGTCTCGAAATCGCGAAGAACCTCCGCAGGTTCGGCCTGCTGCGCGTGTCCAGGGCCCTGATGTGGGTGCTCGGGCACATTTACGGGCTCGAGCGCGAGCGTATGCTGTGCGCCCCCGATGAGCGGCTTGGCGGTCGCATGCTCGAGATTGTGCTTGCCGGCGGGAACTTCGGATTCTATTTCAACGTGAAGTACAGGAACTTCCTTACGCGCTGGATTGGCAGGCGCTGGCGTGCCATCAAGTTCAGCCCGTTCTCGCCTATAGAGGTGTTCTGGTCGGAGGTCGCCTACTGGCGGACTTTTGCCCGCACGCTCCCTATCCGTATTAAACTGCGGAAGTTCTCGATTCGAGATATGTTCTAACGTCATACCGCCGGCGCGCGAAGCATGACAAGAGTATCACACTCTTGCCCTTGCGGGGCTTCGGTGTGACGATGAAAAAAAGACCCCGGTACAGCCGAGGTCTTTTAAACATGGGGTAATTACGATTAGTACCTGTCTTTCAGCACCTGCGGGCATTCCACTTCGACGTAGTTGTGCTCGGGGTTGCCAGCCGAATGCAGGTAATCTACGAGGAACATGCAACCCTTCTTGGCTTCGCTGTCGTTCGCGAATACGCTGTTGCATTTTTCAGTAAGGCAGCTTGCGTACTTGCTTGCGTTGTAGTTGTTAGCCTTTTCGCAGTCGCTGAGGAGGCCGCCGTACTGTTCGCCTTGAGCGCCCCAGCCCATGCTGGCGCATCCGTTGAATATGCCGACGCCGCCACCCGGAATCATGATGTCGAACTGGCCCTGAGCCACGTCACCGCCGATGTTCGTTGTCATGATGATGAGCTTCTTGCCCTTGATTGCCTTGGTGTTGGCGTTAGTGGAGTTGTAGTGGCCTTCGCCGGTAAACGTGAGCTGGTAGCACTTGCCGCAGGAACCGCCATCACTTGCCGGTACAGCGGCGAATGCGAAGCCCATGTCGGAACAGCCGTCAATGGTGAACGGAATCTGGCTTGTGCAGGCCATCATCGAACCGCCTGCGCAGATACTTCCTGCACCCCAGTCCTTGCTTTCGGTCTTGCCCTTGTTTGTGCACTGCCTGGAGTAGTAAGAGGTGTTTGCTTGAACAGAGCAGTGGGGCTTGCAGCAGTCCCAGTAACGGGTGGCCCAGCCGGATCCGGTTTTGCCGCCGTTCTTGACAACGATGTTCGGGCATCCGCCGGTCAACGGCTGCTGCGAGCTGCTGGACTGAACCTGCTGGCTGCTGGAAGACTTCGCGCTGGAGCTGGACTTTGCGCTGCTGGAGGACTTTGCGCTGGAGCTGGACTTCACGCTGTTAGAGGACTTGGGTGCGGAGCCTGCGCCCATGTCCTTGCAATTCTTGTCATTCGGGTCGTAATAGCAGGTCAGTTCGCAAGACTTGTCGTAGGCGTACTGTTCGTCGTGGGGGCCCTTGAGGCTCTGGTAGTAGGCGACGCATGAGCCCGACGGTGCATCGAGGCACTGACCGTCACAATTTGTGTTGGCGGGGGTTGCGGAAGACTTCGGCTGCTCCTGCTTGGCAGAAGACGAAGACTTGGGCTGCGGCTGGACAGCGGAGGACGTCGGCTGTTCGGGGTTGATCGTTGCGGAAGATTCCGGGATGACCGGAGTATCAGAACTGGTAATTACCGGGTCTGGGGTGCCCGGAATCGGGTCTTCGCCACCCTGGCTACCGGGATCCGGTTCTACAGGCGTGACGATGGGGTTGCCCGCCAGGTCCGTAATCGAGCCATCGGGGTTGATAATCGTCTGGTCCGGGGTAAGAACAGAGAGCTGAGAGAGGTCTGGGATGGTAGCAATGGGGGTTCCAGCTACGTCGAAAACGACGCCTGATGCCGGGTCGTATGAGCCGACGGGGTTCCCGGCCTTGTCTGCAACGTAGAACCCTGCTTCGGTCGGCGTGATGATGTAGGTCTGGTCGCCTTCGAAAATCCAGCTAGGGATAGTGACGGCAGCAAACTGTTCAGCACTCTGGATATTGGGGGTGGTTACAGCGTCGTCGGAGCAGTTCCAGGCGAACACCAGCGCGCCTGCTACCACTAAAGACTTGAAAAAAGGACTTTTCATTTTTACCTCATTATTGAGCCCAAACATTTACGCCAAAAATATATTTATATGGCTGATTTGCGATGTAAAAATTTGGTTAGAGTGATGTTTATCAAGACAAAGTGTTCTCTAAGTGTTCCTTGATTTGAACACGTATGTTTTTTGTAACTGATGTGGGAATTTTTGTATCGGAAAAATGCTTTTCGAGGGCGGTAAAACGGCCTAGATTTGTGCGATGAATGCACCCAGGCCGAGGCCGCCGTGGCTTGTGGCGATGTGCTTTGCGGAGGGGTTGCGCTGCGGGTCGAGTGCTGGGCATTCGCGCAGGAGGTTCGCGGTGCAGGTGAACTTGCTGCCGGGGCGCGGGTCGTCATTGGGGGCGAGGATGGCGACGGTCAGTTTTTTGCCAAAGGGTTCGAGTTCGCGGGCGAGTTCCGCGAACTTTTTGCCGATGCGGGTGTAGAGTGCGGGTGCGTCGAAGTCGAGGCGCTTGCCGTAGGGCGGATTCAGGACGATGACGGGGGCGGAACCTTCTGGGCTGGCGTCGGCAATCTCTTTTGCGGTGTAGGTGAAGAAATCGCGAAGTTGCGGGCTGATGCTTGTTGCAGTTTGTTCGCTGGTCGTGGACTGCGCGAGGGGGCTGCATTCTAGGTTGTGGCGGATGATGTTTACGGCGCGTTCCGAGATGTCGCTGGTGATGATGTTTGCGATTGGACACACTTGCGCTTTCTTATAGTCATTCCACAGCCCCGTAGGGGCAAGTGAATCCATCGAAGAAACAATATGCTTCCAGGTGGCGGGCTTGAACGCGGGCTGGTGCTTGAGTGCGAAGTCGCGGCACTTGCCGGGGATGAGCCCGCTTGCCATATAGGCGGCCTCGAGACTGAACGTGCCGCTGCCTGCCATTAAGTCTAGTAGACAGCATTGAGTCATCCTGAGCGAAGCCCTTGAGGGCGTAGTCGAAGGATCCAATGATGGCGCGGTGGCAAACTCGATGGCTTCGAAGAGCATCGCGGCGGCGATGGTTTCCTTGAGTGGGGCGTCGTTCACGAATCGCTCGTGCCCGCGCTTGTACAGCTCTTCGCCCGCGAGGTCGAGCCAGAGGGTGCATCGGTCGTCGACGAGGGTGACGTAGAGATTTTGGGGCGGGGCGTTGCGGGGTGTCCCCACCTTGGTGGCCATGCGCACTAAGGAGCAAGCTCCTAAGTGCTGTCCGCCCGCAGAGGGGGTAGTAAATGACACAGGGAGATCCCCGCCTTCGCGGGGATGACGTGTGGCAGAAGCGAGGGGGAGGCTTCCCCCTTCAATTACTTTGTACAAACGTTCGGCGACGGCGTCGCTGTGGTATAGCCGCGAGTGCTTGCAAGTGACGTGGATGTGTAGAGTTGTCTGTCCTCTTTCGTCTATCGTCTTTCGTCTATCGTCTAAAAAATACAGTTCCCACGGGATTTCGGCGGCCTTTTTCTCCAGGTCACGGAAGTTTTCTGCCTTGAAGTCGGCAATGTGCATCATGATGCGGTTTGCGACGCGCGTGTATGCGACGGCCTTCCAGGCTTCGGTGATTTTTGCGGTGAATTCCACCTTGCCGTCGCCAACGACTTGCGGGCGGTTAGAGGCCTGCGCGATGCCGGGGTCGCATATGGTTGTTTGAATCCCCAGGGTATTGAACTCCCGGATGAACGTCTGCTCGAACCCAAGCGGGACGACGGCCAAGAAGCGGTGAGGTTTTCCGATAACCTGCCGCTTTAATCGCTTTTCGAATGCAGAAATTTTTTCCGGGGCGCTGTCCACGGATTCAAATATAGGTTTTATGGACGGCTATTTAAGGGAATCGCAATCGGCAATATATTCATTGACTCTTTCGAGGGCGTTTTTGAATGAACTGCGCTTGAGCTCGTCTGCTTTCAGGAGGTTGTTGATGTACTGGTCGTCAACGATAACTTCATCGGAATAGGAACTACAGGGAATGACGCCGTAGTCCAATGCGCCTGCAGAAATCAGGTATTTGGCGGACTTGTAGCAGTTCCTTAAGCTATCGGAAAGGGCTGCTCCTTTGGGACTTTCCAGAAATTCTTCTATTCTGTTATCTACAACGCCTCCAGCTTCGAATTCGCCATCGTCCCCAATATAACTGGTGTATTCCGAAGGTCCTGCGGCTAAAATTCCTGCAATGCAAGCCTTATATCCCGATATGGTCGTTCCTCTTAATCCGGTCGTGTCAGGCTTTCCCAGCTTTGAAAGCTCTTTCTCGATATCGATAAAAGTGCGGGGCTCGTTTGACGCGGAAATGTCTTGTGCGGCGCTGGCGGAGTCGCTGTCACAAGCGGTCCAAAGGAACGCCGTAGACGAAATGAAGAGTTTTCCCAAAAATTTACGCACCCTTTTGTTCATGCTTTAAATATAAACTAAGAGATGAACGAAGAGTGTAAAAAAGAGTAAAATGCAAATTCTTGTGATTTTATTTCACTAGAACTGGAAGTAGATGAACGGGCAGCTGTCGGCGCTCATGAACTGGTAAATCACGAAGATGATGAACGCCGTGCTGAGCACCATCAGGGGGATGGGCTGCGATGCGAACGCGATGCGGTAGCGGCTCTTCCACTTCTTGGGAACCCAGTGGATGAGCATGCCCGCGATAAACACGAGAATGATGTTGATGTGCTGCCAGGCGATGGTTCCGAGGGTATCCCACTTCCAGGCGGTACCCATCTGCTGGACCATGTTCTTCGCGGTGTTCCAGGCGACTTCGTTTGCCTCGGCGGGGTCGAGATTCGAGCCTGCGCGGAAGAAGAGTCGCGTGAAGGTGATGAACACGAAGGTGAGCGTCACGTTCCATGCCACATAGAGCCAGTGGTACGTCTTCTGGCTGAAGAGGCGGAAGATAAGCACGGAATAGATGCCGAAGAACAGCACGCCGAAATAGACGGCGGTAATCGCGAAGATGGCGATGTGGTAGTTCTTGAAGATGATGGCGCTTGCCGCGAACAGGATGAATGCGGCGCTCGCGCGGAAGGTGATGCTGCGCTTGCACCAGATTTTGTTGAACACCTGGCCAAAGCCGTTGAGGCCGCCCCAGATGATGAAGTTCCAGCTGGCACCGTGCCACCAGCCGCCTACGATTTGCGTGGCCATGGCGTTCATGTTGGTGGTGATGAACTTGCGGGAATCGGGCTTGAAATACGCGTAAATGGAAATGTAGAGGAACAGCGCGATGAGGGCGACGGCTACCCACACGCTGCCCGAAAGCATGATGGCCACAAGGCTCAGGAAGCCCATCCAGAAGAAGGTGCCGAGAGTCGCGTTGCGGTTGCCGCCCAGCGGGATATACAGGTAATCGCGCCACCAGCTGGAAAGGCTGATGTGCCAACGGCGCCAGAATTCGGTGGGGGAGAGCGCCTTGTAGGGGCTGTTGAAGTTTTGAGGCAGGCGGAAACCCATCAGGAGGGCAACGCCGATGGCGATGTCGGTATAGCCAGAGAAGTCGGCGTAGACCTGCAGGGAGTATGCGAAGAGCGCGATGAGGTTCTCGAGTCCCGTATAAAGTAACGGCTGGTCGAACACGCGGTCCACGAAGTTTGTCGCGAGGTAGTCGCTCAGGATAATCTTCTTGCCGAGGCCGTTCAGAATCCAGAATACGGCGATGCCGAAGGTGCGGCGCGGGAGAAAATATGGCTTGTAGAGCTGCGGGACGAACTTGTCGGCGCGCACGATGGGGCCCGCGACGAGCTGCGGGAAGAACGAGAGGTAGAAACCGAAGTTGAGGATGTTCGTGACGGGCTTGATTTTACCGCGGTAGATGTCGATGCAGTAGCTCATCGCCTGGAACGTGAAGAACGAGATGCCCACGGGCAATATGATGGTATCGACGAGCGAGTGCGTGCCGAACATCTTGTTGCTTGCGGCGGCAAAGAAGTTGTATACATGCAACTCGATGCCGGTAAAGTCGTAGAGGGCGTCGAGGAAGAAGTAGGAATACTTGTAGTAGCAGAGGACGAGCAGGTCGATGATGACGACGATAATCATCAGGAACTTCTTTTTCCAATGCGCCTGCGCCTTCTCGATCCACTTGCCGATAAAGAAGTTCGCGACCACGCAGAAGAGGAGAATGCAGACGTAGCTGCCGCTTGTCTTGTAGTAGAAGAAGAGGCTTGTCGCAAACAGGAATGCGTTACGGAGCAAAAGCTTCCTGTGGACGAGCGAGAAGACGGCGAAAACGACCGCGAAGAAACCCCAGAAGTAGAACTGCGTAAAGAGTAGCGGGCTGTTCGGGTCGAAAGCAAACGTGCGTGTGAGGTAAGGTATTATGTAGTCAAGCATTTGTTTTAGAGGGGGCAAAACCTAGTGTTTATTGTCATCCCCGGCTTGGCCGGGGATCTTTTATTTTTTCTTTTTTTCCTCCTCCTTCTTCGGAGTCGGTTCGAGGGCAGGGAGGTTCGCGATGTGTTCCTGGTAGGCGTCGATGAGCGCCTTATAGAACATGTCGCCGAGCAGGTGGTAGCCCGCCATGTTGAAGTGAATCTTGTCCTTTTTCGCGAGGCTTGCCTTTTCCCACTTGGCCATGGAACCGAGGCCCCCCATCAGGGAGAACTTGTCCCAAACGCCGGCCTTGTGCTTTTCGGCAAGCAAGAAGAACGCCTTGCGGGCCTGTTCGCCTACGGGGTGCTGCACGTAGCGGCGCTTGCGCACCTTGCGGTACATGTCGTTGTTTGTCTCGAAAATGAACGCGGCATTCGGGTTCACGCGCCGTATGCGCTCGATAAGGATGTCGTAGTTGTTGCGGAAGGTCTTGTCGTCGAATTTCTCGACGTTCGCGTCGTTGATGCCTATCGCAAATATCACGAGGTCGGGCTTGAGGAAGGCGAGTTCCTTCTCGAAAAGCGGGCAGGTTTCTTCGAAGTAGTGCGCAATGCGTGCGCCGTTGATGCCCACGTTCGTGTATACGATGCCCGGGTAGTCGGATTCCGAGATGACGCCTGTCATGGTGAAGCGCGGGCGCGTGAAGGAGAGTGTTTCGGATAGCGCGACGAGCGAATCGCAGATTGCTTTCTGCAATGTGTCTGCGATGACGGTAGAATCCGCAGTGCGGGTGGAGTCGCCTGCGAGCGAGGAATCGCGGGCGGCGGTGTCACGCGCGGCCGTAGAGTCGGCCTGTCTGGCGGAATCCAGGAAGACGCGGCATGCGGCGAGCAGGTCGTTCTTGGGTTCTTCCTTCTCGAGGCAGGTCGTATCCAAGATGTCGCAGTTGCCCTGGAACATGGAATCCGCGGAGGCTTCCTGATTCTCGGGAAGCGCGTTCTTTTTTGCGGTGCTGTCTGCGGTAGAATCTGCGTTCAGGGTGTCTAGGCTTGCGCGGTAGATGGAATCTTGTACAAGCGAATCGACGAGGTACTGCGCGACCTTTGCCTGGAGGGCGGTATCGGACCAGCGGAAGGCAAAATGGAGCGTGTCTATCGGGCGGGGGCTCTTGAACACGTAGCTCTGCGTGGCGGAATCGCGTACTCCCTTGATATCCACCGAATCGACTACGAGTACGGGGACGACGTTGTTGCTGTCGCTGTACCCGAAGAGGCGGAACTTTGTCTCGGCGTAGACCGGAGCGGAGTTGTACTTGTCGAGCAATAGCGTGAATTCGGCGCGCGGGTCAGACGTGCTGACGGCAATCCCGAGGAGCCCGAGCGGTTTCTTGACTTCGCGGAGCACGTTCTTGCTCATGTCCCAGATGCCCTTGTACTGCGAGCCGTAGCTGGAGGGCGTGTTGGTGCGGGCGGCAGAATACGGGAAAACGAACCCGCGGCCTGCAGAGGCACCCGGGTATTCTTTCACGAGGTGCTCGCGGATACGGCCCGATATGACGTCGGCTTGGATGTGCGAACCGCCGATGTGCAGGATGTTGACCTTGCCCTTGTTCTCGAACACGAGCGAATCCATCTTCTGGAAGAACGGCTCGAACGATTCCTTGCCGCTCGGGAACTGTATGATGTTGAGCGTAGAATCGATGAAGTCGTATTTGGTGAAGTCGACGATGTATCCTGCGGGCGTAGAGACCGGAGGTGCTGCGAAAAGCGCAGTTGCCGAGATGGCGAACGTCAGGATGCCGAGTATGCGCGAAAGTCCTTTCATTGAGCGGCCTCCGCCTGGGGTGCAGTTTCTGCAGCCGGAACTTGTTCTGCGGGCTGTGCGCTTTCTGCGGTCTTCGCCTTGAGCTTTTGGATATCCTTCAACTTCGCGTCGTCAATCTTGTGCTTGTCGCGGAACTTGAAGTAGTCGTAATGCATGCGCAGCGCGTTGACGAAGAGTTCGCCCATGTAGGCGGCACCCCTGCGGCTGAAGTGGATGTAGTCGGCACCGGCGAGCGGCGGGGACTGCTTGACCCACTTGCGCATGGAGCCTTCTCCGCCCATCACGCGGTACATGTCCCAGTAGGCGGCACCGTTCTCGAGTGCTACTTCGCGGAGGAACTCGATGGTGGGCAACAGGCCGGGGTAACTCTTCATCTTGCCGTCTATCTGGCGTGCCATGTCGGCGGGGCCGATAAACAGAATGTCCGCATCGGGGTTTGCATTTTGGATGGTCTGGATTTGCTTCGCGATGAGGTTCTTGTTGTATTCGATGTTGCTTTTGTTGATGCTCGGGACGAGGTTTCCGCCGTATTCCATGATGATGAGGCGGGCGTTCATCGCCTTGAACGATTCGGCGAGGAGTTCCTTGTCCATGCGGCTGAATACCGTGCCCGAACTGCCGCGCATGGCGACGTTATCGACTGCGACACCGTAGGGGCCGTCGACAGAGACGGAGTAGATTTCTGCGTTGCCGGAGAGGTACACCTTCGCGTTAGACGTGGTGTCGGGGAGTTTCCACGTGAACACGCGGAGCTTGTTGAACTTTTCGTCCGTGGGGGCGGGGGCGTCCACGAATTTCTTCTTGCGCTTTTCCTTGTCGGTGCCTTCGTTTTCGATGACGGTGGCTTCGTAGGCGAGGCGAACCCTTAGGTTGCCGCGCCTGCTGGCGAGAACCTTGATGGTGCCGTAGCCGCCCACGTGCGTGAACTTGCCATCCTTGTCTTCGCGTTTCTTGATGCCGATGACGGCGCTACCCTGCAACTTGCTGACCTGCGCGAGCGGGCCGTAGCGGTTGTGGTCGGCGCGGTCCTCTTCGGTCCCGAACATGATGAAGCGGGTGAGGTCGCCGTTGTTCCACACGCTTGTTGTCTGCGACGGGATGTTCAGCACCGCGGGGAGCATGCCCGGGCCGCCACCGCCGAATTCCTTCTGCAGGTCTTCGCGGATGGTGGAGGATATGCGGTCTTCTTCGAGCTGCGAGTCGCCGTAGTGCATGATATGCACGATGTTCGAATCGATCTTGGCGAGTTCCAGGTGCAGGAACAGGCGGTCAAACCATGTGGGGTCGTTGTTCGGCAGGTCGAACCTGTTGCGCCCGTTCTTGAAGAAGTCCTCGTAGAATTTCAGCGAGTCGGAGAATGCCGCGAGTTCCTTCGCCTGCGTGGCCGCCATCATTTCCTCTATAGCCTTCTGCGGGTCGGTCTCGGCGTTGTCTTCTTCGGCGACGGCATTGGGGTCCTGCTTTTCGAAGATGTCCGTGAGGGCCGGGAACCTGAAGGTGGTGTCTGCAATGGTGATGCCGCTTGCCGGGTAGAGCCACGCCATGAGGCCTAGCACGACGAACAGGCTTAAAATGCTGAGGAATGTTTTGAAAGGCGTCATGAATTTTTCCCCCTGTCATCCTGGAGCCACGTAGTGGCGATAGGATCAACCGGGGATCTCCTTATGCGTTCTTGGATTCGATAACTTTCTTGCTGCGTTCAACGATGGCGTCGGGGCTGCCCACGAGCATTTCGCCCACGCGCATGTCCTTGTATTCGAATTCGCCTGCGCCGGCCTTGGAACCGTCCACGTAGACGACAATCTTTGCACCCTGGTAGTTCGCCTGGTCGAGCTGCTTGCCCATCTTCATGGGGGCGAGCGGGTGGCTTACGGAGCAGTTGCCGTACTTCGCGTCGCGGAACATCTGGGCGGTTTCGAAGACCTTCTTCATGTCGTTCGTGAAGCTTGCAATGTAGAAGTCCACGCTCTGCTTGGGGCTGGGGAGCAGGTTGTGCTCGGCAAGCAGGTCTGCCAAGACCACGTCGCCCATGCCGAATCCCACGCCCGGGATGCGTTCGCCGCCGAGCTTTTCGGTGAGGCTGTCGTAACGGCCACCGCCAGCGATAGCGCGCATGGACTTGCCCTTGTCGAACACCTCGAACACGATGCCCGTGTAGTAGGCGAGGCCGCGCACGATAGAGAGGTCGAGGTTCACGCATTCGCCGTAGCCGGCTGCAGTCAGCGTGGCGAACAGGTCCTCGATTTCGGCGAGGGCGGCGGTCGCGTTTTCGCTCTTCACGGCGGCGCGCACTTCCTCGATGCTCTTGCAGCTCATGAAGTCGTCGAGTTTTTTCACCTGGTCTTCGCTGAGACCTGCATCGGCGAGAGCCTTGGCAAAGGCCTCGGGCCCGATTTTCAGGCGGCGGTCAAGCACCGGGTAAACGAGCGCGGGGTTCGGGGCGCCAATCTCTTCGAGGTAGGTGGCCAAAAGTTTGCGGCTCGAGACGCCAATCGCAAATTCGCCGTCCTTGAGGCCGAACTTGCGGAGCATCGTCGCAATAGAGGCCAGCAGGTCGGCTTCGGCATAGATGCTCTCGGTACCGATAATGTCCATGTTCAGCTGGAAGAACTCGCGCAGGCGGCCCTTCTGAGCCTTCTCGTAGCGGAAAAGGCGCGGCATGCTGAACCACTTGAAGGGCTTCTTGAGTTCGCGGGCCTTCTGGATCACGAGGCGGGCGAGTGTCGGGGTCATTTCGGGGCGGAGCGCGATTTCGCGGTCGCCCTTGTCCTTGAAGTTGTAGAGCTGGCTTACGATTTCTTCGCCGGACTTGCCGGTGTAAAGCTCCAGATGCTCAAACATCGGGCCTTCATACTCTTCGTAGGCAAAACTTTCGGCGACTTGGCGCCAGGTATCAAAAATGTAGTTCTGGATGCGTTGTGCTTCCGGGTAAAAATCGCGCGTGCCCTTGGGCAGCTGGGGGATAGAAATGCTCATAGTGTCACACAATTTAGAAATTTTTGCGCAATGTTTGCGTAAACGCGGTCAAGGATGTATATTCATAGGTTGAAAAGAAAGGGAAGGTGTTTATGGAAAAATCTTTCGTTAGGGCAATGCGAATTATCTGCGCTTCTGCACTTGTTTCGTCTACGGCGGTATTTGCCAACCAGGTCAATGTTTCTACCGTCGCCGACCTCACTTCGGCGACGCTTGGCGCGAAGGCGGGCGATACTATCTGGGTTGCCCCGGGCAAGTACGAACTGCCAACCTCCAGCTGCAAGAACGACAAGTTCGTGAACGAGACTGGTCGCGATTGTGGCCTCATCTGGCTCGGTGCCGACGGCACGAAGGCCAATCCCGTTGTCCTTGCCGGTTCGGATCCTGCACATCCGTCAGAGATTTTCAGCTCCGATTACAAGCACAACTACGGCGTTCACGTAACGGGAAATTACGTTGTTCTTAAAAACCTCAAGATCCATACCTTCAGCAAGGGCGTGGTATTCGACAATTCCGTCGGGGCTTTGATGGAAGACTGCGAGGTGTACCACACGGGAAACGAGATTGTCCATGTTCGCGATTCCAGCCAGCAGGTGACACTGAACCGCAACTTTATCCACGGTTCGGGCTACGAAATTGCCAAGTACGGCGAAGGCATCTATGTCGGAACCTACAATACGGGGTGGGCCTCTTCCCAGCAGTCCGACAGGGATGCTGGCTTTTGGGGGACTGACGCCTCACAACATCGCTATAGCGGCTATGACTGGCGCGTGAACGATACGAAAATCACATGCAACATCGTCAGCGGGACTACTGCCGAGAACATCGACGTGAAGGAAGGAACGGTCAGGGGATTTGTCCAGGGCAATATGTTCATTGGGGACAGTCTTGATTACAACGGCGAGGTGTCCTATGACGACGCAAATATCGACATGAAGGGCGCTTCTTGGACTGTTACCGGAAACTACTTCTATAATTCCAAAAAACAGGGGCTGCCTTATTACAATCCCCATTTCAACTATTTTGTGGAAGAAGTGGTGATGCCGTCAAACGGGAATAAGGCTGGGAGTAATATTGAAAAATACGAGAAAGCTGTTGGCTACGTGGTCAGCGTCGATAAATACGCACAGAAAGGCTGGTGCGACGACAGCGCAATCGATTCGAATGACTGCGTAGAAAGCAAAAATACCGTGGTAGAGGAAATACGGGAAGTTCGCAACGACTGCGAGGAACTTTTCAAGATTCCGGAGTCCAGCATCGTATATTCGTCGAGCTTTACGCCGCCGTCCAGCGCGTCGGTCAATCCATCCAGTTCCTCGGTCAGCCCGTCCAGTTCTTCGGCGGGGAATGAATCCTATGAGGCCGTGCGCTATGAGGCTGAGGCCGCGACTTGCACCGGGTGCACCGAGAAGACGAATGATGCTGCGTCGGGAGGCAAGTACATGCGAACCGAAACGACGGGCAACATCACGTTCAATATCAGTGTCCCTGCGGCCGGGAAGTATGAGGTTGTAATCCGCTTCAGCAACACCGCTTCAAACGCCAAGACTCAGGATATCCATGTAAACGGGACGAAGGTCAAATCCCAGGAATTCCCGGTAACGCTCGAGGGAAACCTGGGCGGAGCCGCCGCTGCCTTTGAGGATATGCCGGTGCAGGTGTCGCTCAACGTGGGGGCCAATACCTTCGCCATCATCAAGAACTGGGGGCATGTGGACGTTGATTATATCGAGGTGAAGGTGCCTGGTGGGTCCACGCGGGTTGCGGGCTTTACGCCTGTGGCGGGTGTAAAATTCCATGTGCAGGTGTCGGGTCGCAACGTTCACGTATCGGGAACGGACGGCGCTCCTGTCGCCCTCATGGATATGCAGGGCAGGGTGCTGCACTCTGGCTATATGCAGGGGCGGCGCGGGCTCGATTTCCAGGTGGAACGGGCCGGCTCGTATCTTGTGCGTGCAGGTTCGGCGGTGCATCGCGTGAATATTGCCCGGTAGGGGAAGGCTTTTCGGGCACGTTTGCGGCGATTTTCGGGTGAACGGCGGTGCGTTTCGATGAACGCCGGACATTTTGCGTGCAATTTTGGGTGCAATTCGGGCTGGAAATAGGACTAAACTATGCAAAATAGACCTTTTAGTCCTATTTATGGGCGCTTCAAATGCGCTGAACGCGGAAAAGATAGGACTAAATGCGTCGAAAGTGGCGGTTTAGTCCTATCTTTGCGATGGTTTGACTCTCTTGGTGGATGCTTTTTGTCCGAAAGTGACCTGTTTGATAGGACTAAAAAGGGTAAAAAGTGGGGTTTGGTACTATCTAAGGGCGCCTTGCTCTATAGCTACCAGGCAAATAAAAATGCAAGTGCTGAAATGAATGTTGCAAAAAGGGCCAGGCCTTTGTAGTTTCGTTCTTTTATACAACGGTGGCCGTACTTGAATGGAGCCAGATAATAGAATTGCAACTGCGTTTTGAACATAGAAACAAGGTCGTTCTTAGAGTCATCCCGTGGATTATTCTTTTGTTCGCTGTCGTACATAAATCCCAAGACCCCTAAAAAGGGAATGCATATTAAAAAAACGAATGCAATAAAGTAAGGGCAACCTCTAAAAATTACCCCAAAACAACTATTTACAAATAAACTAACATTTACTATATTTAGCA
>FLNZ01004125.1_pt1 | contig 14469 bp, 7 predicted proteins | sample 1140391 | NCBI WGS metagenome assembly FLNZ01 (sample SAMEA3878171, study PRJEB12797) | bioreactor metagenome | biome: Moose rumen | place: Sweden | collected 2011-10
CGGATGTCTCGTCAGCCTGTGCTACGGTGAGGGAATCGAGTCCGATATATAGCTTATGGGAGGTCACGTCGGTATTGGCTGGCGACCATGATAGGGTGATGGTACCATTGTCACCATCGACATGTTGGTCGTTATTTGCCGGAAAAGGCAGTTTTGCCTGTAATGTGGCGTTCGCCACATCAATCATAAAACCGTTGAGCAGGGGTGAATAAAACATTTTTGTCTTTCCTTCGGTATTGGGAACATCATCATCGTAGGTGGTGAAGGTGAGCACAACCTCATCATCGGGATCCGATACCGTGAAAGTGGTGAGCAATACCGTAGCGTTCTGTGCCGATGGTTCCTGTTGAGTGAGAGCCACCGACTGATGTACCACGGTGCCGTTTAAGCGCACGGTGATGGGATAGACAGCAAACTGCTCCTTAACATCCCACGAGTTATGATAGGTCTGGATGGTGTGCTGACCAGCCGACATTCCTTTAATGACCAGGTCAAACGAGCCACACTCATTGGGCTCCAGGTTACAACCATCACCTGTGAGGCGCCCATTCTTCTCTTTATTTGCTGGTAACTGCACGAATGCCTTGTTCCATCCACCACGGAACACCCCCTCTGCACGGATGGTAAAGGTGGCGTCGCCGACAGTAAGCGACTCCGGAGCCGTCTTGTCTTTACCGATAGGCCAAGGCGTAAAACCAGGTTCGAGCACTTCGTCCATGTTGCTACGACTGGCTTCGTTGATATCTACCTTATAAACGGTTTGTGCCGACAGCACCGTACTGACTGAAAAGAAAAACAGGAGTATGACCTTTCTCATCTTTAGTAATATTAGTGTTATTAAGTACGCCACAAAAGTAGCGTTTTTCCGATATCACAAGGTGGAAATGTTTCTAAAAATAGTGGAAATTCTTCCAACCTTTTCACTTATAAACTCAACCTACCCCTTATATTCCGAGGGATTCACTCCTGTGGCCTTCTTGAAACACTTACTGAAATATTTCGGATCGGAGAAACCACAGCGGTAAGCCACCTCCGTCACATTGATATTCGGATCAAGTATCAGCTGCTTCGCCATACTCAGTCGCTCCTCCATCAAAAATCTCTTAGGAGGCATGCCCAGCACCTTCTTACATTTCAGGTAGAGCAGGGAGTTGCTTACACCCATAGCACTCGCCAAATCCTCCACGCTAAATTCTGAATTCGTCAGGTTAGCTCGAACAAAAGCCTTCGTCTTCTCCGCAAACTCATCATCGGGCGTTTTCTCCTGCTCCTCAACCGATGGCAGATCCGCATGCTGGTCTTGCTGTATCAGTTCCTTGATACGACTGCGCATATACTCCAGTTGCTCACTTGTGGCCAGCTTGTAGTTTGTCATCTCCTTTTCCAACTGACGGATATACTTCACTATCCGATAGGCAAGCCACAGAAAAGCCAGGAGCAGGAAACCATAGAGCATCCACGCATAGTGCGTCTCATTGAACTGCGCCTTGCGATAGATTAACAAGGTTCGCTCATTGTTCACCCAGATACCGTCACCATTGGTTGACTTGATATGCAGGATATGCTTGCCAAAGGGGAAGTTGCTGAAATGAATCTGGTTCTCCTTGGTATAGTGCCAGTCCTTGTCAAGTCCTTCTATTTTATATGCATAGACGATATCCTCATTACGGTTATAGTCGAGCGCCGCATACTCGAGGGTGAAACTCTTCATTTCCGGCGACAGGCGTAACGTATCTTTACAGGTAAAACGGATTTCCGGCACATAACGACTCTTCTTGATATTTTGAGGGTCGAACATCAGGTATCCCTGAGTCGTAGGGAAGATGATATTCCCGTCTGCCAGACATAGCGGTCGGGGTTCCTCGAAATGGAAACCGCCTTGAAGAAAAACTCTCTGGTAGTTGGAGATGACATTCGTCTTCGTATCCATCGTTGAGAGGGCTGTCTCCGTAACGATCCACAGCCGTCCGTTATTGTCAAAGAAGATGTTCTTGCAAGCGTCTGCAGCCAGTCCGTTTTTTGAGGTATATGGCTCGAACTCCAGTTGATCGCTCAGTAGATTCTTCGAGAGAATCTTATCCACTCCACCGCCATTTGTCGCCAGATAGATAGTTCCTTCTTTATCTTCTGCGATACCCATCACCTGGTTGTTGCTCAACGATGAAGCGTCGGCAGGGTCGCGCTGACTGAGATAGAAGTGCATCTTGGAGATATCATCGGTGAGTTTACAGGTAAGGAACCCTCCGTGGGTGCCGATCAGCAAGATATCACCACGCACGATCTTCATACAATGGATATTGCTGCAGATGTCATTAGGGTAATTGTTCTTAGCCGTCTTTAGATTATGGAACGTCACCTTACCGTCGGCACTGATCATCATCTGGTTCAGTCCGCCGCCATAGGTACCCACCCAATATCGGTGCTTGCTGTCCTCCAGAATCTCGTAGATATTAGATACGGAAATGGAATAAGGGTCTTTGTCATCGTAAACAAACTGTCGCATCCGATAACCGGTGCCCTCGGGTGAGAGGAGAAACAGGCCGTCAGGTTTCGTTCCTAACCATATATTTCCTTTGGAATCCTCCAAGACAGAATAGACGGTGCGCCCAAACTTAGATTTTGTTTTGCTGATCTGTCCCTGTGCATTCAGATATCCTATTATCTGGAAATCTTTGTTCAGCAACTGCACATAATTGTTTTTATCAGCCAGCCATATCCGGTTCTTACGGTCTAAGTAGATGGCACGGATATATTCATCGCCCTCCTCGACATTCATCTTGACATTACTGATAGGAGATTGTTGGAACATGATTCGCTCCAGTCCACGGAAGGAACGAATCCAGATACCTCCCTGTTTATCTATGAGCCGTACCTTCAGACTTACGTCCTTATATTCGTCTAATTGTTGTATGCGCTGCTTGTATTCCCCCGAATGGGGGATGTCGGTAGCCTCGTGTGTGAGGGAGTCGCCGAGATGCTCAAAGATCTCCTTATCCCGATGAAACCGGTAAAATTCTTTGTTTGAATAGCAGAGGATGTCGTGGTTGGGAAGCTCCTGGATATAGTCAATACGGTTAGTTATCAGCGGGCAGTTATCGCCCGGCCATGCCTTGTAAGTCTTGAAACGGTAACCATCGTATTGCACCAGTCCATCGCGCGTGCTGAACCACACATATCCATATCCGTCCTGTAGTCCACAAGAGATATAGCTCTCCATCAGACCATCGGTAATACCGTATCGCTTGATCTTAACATGCTCTTGCGACCATAACCCCATAGGAACTATGAGAAGGATTAGGAGAATGATATACCTGCGCAACATCCGGGAATGATTTGTCTGCAAATTTAATAAAAATAACAGGAGCAGACAAATTATTTATCATAAAATAAGATAAGAGAGGAGACATATGCTCACGCACTTGTCTCCTCACACATTATTCACCTAAAAAACATTTGTATAACTATAAACGGATAATGTGTATATTTCGTATTTCCTTAAGGTCTCTGTACAACGGGATTTTCACTCAGGGGGTCGAAGACACCCATGCCTCCGAACGAGCTGTTCCAACCGATGGTCTGCACCACATTCGGGTTGTTATCCTCACAGCTGCTCGACAGTCCCATGAAATAACACTTCTTATCCCACTTCGGCAACAACATCTCCACGTTACCGTCCTCATCCGTCTCTTTCTGTGTGATGATATCCTTACGGAGGAGATAAAGCTCATAGAACTCAGCGAGCGCTCTCACATCAGTATTGGCATAGATAGGCGTACCGTCTGACTCGTTAATGCTCGTAGTGAAATCCTCCGTCAGTTTCAGGGCTTTGGGTTTTGTCAGACTGCCTGTGGTGAATGGGTCAGAAGACGTCTCCTTAGATGCCATATAGACAGAAGGATCGATATAGATCTCCAAACGATGCAGGGAAATATTGTTGAGTGGCTCTACACCCAGATAGGTACAGGTGTTACCACCGAATCCCGTGAGTGTCCATGTGGAAGGAGCCCCCTCAATCTCGTTCTGTCCCTCGCCACCATCGAAGAGCATCCAGCGGTGACAGTCATCAAAACGTTTACCCTCGTAAGCCAATTCGATACGACGCTCATAAAGGATTGCCTCGAACATCTTCGCACGGTTGCTGCGTATGGTAGGATCAAGACCGCAGTCGCCGGTATAACCCACACGCTGACGGATACGAAGCAGGACATTATAAGCCTCATCGAGATGGTTGGCACCACATGCAGCCTCCGCATAGTTGAGCAACACCTCGGTATAGCGCATGCCGATCATCGGCTGGGCGTTTCGGGCAAAACCTGAGCTGGACTCAAAAACATAGAGAGGAGATACACCCAGAGCGTAGTCCTGCGACTTCTTACGCACATATACACTCTTGCCACTGCTTCCCAACAGATCGGTGAAAAAACCACCTTTGCTCTGATCATCGGCATCGTCGGTGGAAGAATACCATGCATAGTTCTGTAACTGATAGTCGAGACCGCTCTGATAAGGACTCTGCAGCACCAGTGAGTCGATGGCGCCCTGGAACTGCCACTCTGTCCCCGGGAAACCAAAGGTGCGATAGAAACGAGGATCACGATTCAAAAAGAACAGTTTTTTATTATAGTCGTACTGTCCTGCCTCTGTGGGACGCTTGCCATCGGCCATAGGGAAGGCATCAATCATCTCTGCGGAGGGAGTTATACCCCCGTTACCACCACAGTTGGATGGGCGCAGTGTCTGCTCGGTAGCATTGTACAGCTGGTCGCTGGAGTCACCACCGGCATTGTTACAGATAGCGATATATACCGCCTCGGAGTTCTGGCTCTCACCGCAGTATATATTTGTCCATATCTTTGCCCAGTTGGATGCGTTCACGCCAGGATTACCCTCATAGCTCATTCCGAAATGACCCTCCTCCAGTTTCTCCAGCGCTTGTTTGTTCAACTCGTAAGCCTCCTGCCACCGGCTCTGGTCGTCGGTACGGTTGAACACCGGTGAGGCATAGTAGTTGGCGACATAGCCGGCGAGAGCCAACGCTGCACCGGAGGTGACACGCCCCCAGTCGTTCACCTCTTCCTCCCAGCGTGCCGGCAACATCGATGCCGCTGTCTTCAGATCATCGAGGATAAACTCATACGTCTCACGGGTGGAGTGACGAGGCACACGCAGGTCGAGCGTATCGCTGAGTGTCGTCGATTGCAGGTCGGGGATGATAGGTGTACCACCGAAGCGTTTGAAAAGACGGAAATAACGGGTGGCGCGGAAGAAGCGTGCCTGTCCCTCTGCCCAATCTTTCTGCAAGTCAGTAAGTCCTTCGTGCTGACGTACTTTTATAATCACATCCGTACATTCACGCATCTTCTTCCACGGACTCTCGTTCACGCCAGTCCAGAAGAACTTGTGAATGCTGGTGTTTGTCCACTTGTCAACGATAGGCTCGGAATAGCATCCATAGCCATTGCTGCCGTAACCGGCAAATTCCTCACCGTGGGCAGAGAGGAAGTCAGGGAATCCTACCGGCCACTGGTCGGCAGGACCATTGGTAGCTGTAGAGTTACCACCCATCGTACTACCATTGGAGTTGTAGCCGCGGTAGTAGGGCAGCGAGCCCTGATAGACATAGTTAAGACGCAGCTTTACAGACTCCCAGTCGGTATATATATCGTTTTCACCAAAACTGCCGTAGGGTCTCTTCTCTGCCAGGAAATCATCAGAGCAGGAGAAGAGTGCAGCTAAGACACCACCATACACCACTCCCGCGGCAAGGATTTTCATTATATTTTTCATCTTCATAATCATATTATTATCTATAACATTATTTAGAAAGTGATGTTCACACCCATGGTTATCTTACGCGTTACAGGATAGCTGCCGTAGCTACCGGCAAATGTGTTCCAATAACCACCCGGACAGGCATTATACAAGCTGAGGGCGTTCTGAACCGTCAGATTGAAACGTATATTACTCATTCCCAATTTGCTGACAACGGTCTTCGGGAAGGTATAGGCGATAGAGATATTTCTCAACAGGATGTCAGCCGCTGACATACGCCAGAACGTGGAGGTCTGTGAGTTGACACTGCTTTTCGTAAATCCAAAGTTCGGCCATCGTCCGTCGGGGTTAGCCGCAGCGATGACATTACCCTCTGCATCGTACACATCCTCGTAGATGAACATATCATTCCACATCTTTGACACATTGGTGGTCTCCATAGAGCTGAACGACTCACGGAACATCGCCGGCATCATCTTGTAGGCTCCCCACTCCGCCTGGAAGGTGGCGTTCATAGAGAACGACTTCCATACAAAGTTGAGGTTAATATTAGAGCGATAGGGATTGCTGGAGCGCTTAGAGATACGCACGATATCATTCTCTGTATCAACGATACCGTCCGGACCGGTATATTCTCCGTTATCATCCTTCGGACCACGGAGATCCTCATAGATCAACATACCCGGGTGTACTTGGCTTTGTGACAGTCCCAAATAGTTTGTGATATTATATTTCTTGAAATACTCCTCGATCTGCTGATAGCTGCGGAACATTCCCATGGAGGAGAGTCCCCATGTACCACGGTCTGAACGCTCGTTATAGACGATAGAGTTAAGTCTGGGGTTGGAGTCGAAATAATAACGCTTCACCTTATTATCGTCGTAGCTGAAACCGACACGTACGGAGAGATATACATCTTTCGAGAATCGCTCACGCCATCCTGCTATTACCTCATATCCCCACAGATCCATTGCGGAGTAGTTCTCCGGAGCAGGATAGGTACCGGCGGTTCCCGGCATGCGGTTGGCGTTAGGGATGGCGAACATCTCACGGTTACGGTCATAGTAAGTATCGAACGACAGACTGAGACGGGCGTCAAGGGCACGAACGTCAATACCAAGGTTCGTCTTGATGTTCTTATCCCAGTGCAAGTCACGGTTGGTACCACTCTTCTCCGGCAACTGGAAGGCACGTGCCGACTCCTTGCTGACAACGGTACCGAAAATAGGACCGCGGTTAGAGTTGTAGGAGTATAGCTGCAACCAGCGCCATGCCTCCACATTGTCACGTCCCATGATACCGTATGAGGCGCGGATCTTCAGGAAGTCGATCTTCCACTTCTCCTTCGGGAACCAATTCTCTTCTGAAATCACCCATCCGGCAGAGACTGACGGGAAGGCACCCCAGTAGTTCTCCGGTGCAAACTTTGCAGCAGAGGCCTGTGAACGGATCAGGAACTCAAAGAGATACTTATCAGCGTATGCATAGTTGAAACGTCCGATATATGCCAGATTTCCACCGTCAGACTTTCCCCAGGTCGCTGTCTTCTGGGTGTCGTCGGCGAGAGAGTTGGATGTACCGTCGGTGAATGGCAGCGGGTGGGTGGCTTGAGTATCCATGTATGAACTTTCACTCTCACCGCGCTCGATGGAGAAGGTACCGCTGACATCATGCTTTCCGAACTTACGGCCGTAGATCAGCATGAAGTTGAGCTGATAGCTACTATTACGGCTCATGTTATTACCTATCTTCGAGGATTGGCCACTGTTAAGAACACGCTGTTCCAGATTATCAAACGAGGTATAGGGGAAGCCCTCGAGAGACACCTCATCATAATCTACCAGTGGGTCGTTGTCGATGATGGCATTGGGATCGGTCACATACAGGTGACGGCCGCTGCCACCACGGTTCTTCACACGATATACGATATTCTCCATCTGTATTTGGTTGTCGTGGGAGTTACCCACATTGCGGGAGTAGGTCAGACGCATGTGTAAGCCTTTCAGGAAATTGATAAATCCGAAGTCTGCCTCCAATGTTCCCTGGATAGACATGGAGTTAGTGCGCTGTTCACGGTTGTTCTGTGAGTCGTACAGTGACTTATAGTTATAATAGTTACTGAACGATGGATCATTCTCCATTCCTGAGTGGTAGATAGGATAACCGTTGATCTCATCAGGCACGAACGACGGGTTCTTCATCATATACAAATAGTCTTCCTGATTACCGCCACCGGAGTTGGAAGTCTGGTGCATGATCTTCTTTGAGTCATCGCCACTCACGCTGAGGGTAGCCTTCACATATTGGTTGATATTGGCGGTGATACCCGCACGGTAGTTCCAACGGTTATAGTCCAGTTTACCGATGTTACCATCCTGTGTCTGATAGGTGACACCAGCAAAATACGTCGTCTTCTCGTTACCACCGTTTACGTTGATAGAGTGACGCTGTGACAGGCTGGCGCTCCAGTATTTGTCGAGCAGATCATAGTTGGTGTTCTTCATCGCCTCCAACTCATCAGCCTGGAAGAAGTCGATGAGCCTGTCAGGATTGGTATTGTTCTGTAACACCTGCGCTGCCTTGGCGGCATTGTAGATTCGTCCGTAGTTGTAGCCGTCGAGCATGTCGGCATGCATGATGGCATCCACATAACCAAGCTGTGTCTGGTAAGAGATACGGGGCTTGCCGATCTTTCCACGCTTGGTCTTCACCAAGATAACACCATAGGCACCGTAGGCACCGTAGATGGCGGCGGCGGCATCCTTCAGAATGGTGATGCTCTCCACCTCATCCACATCAAGGTTGTTGAACTCCTCCTCACCCTTGTCACCATCCTGATAGACGAAATCATCGATAACATAAAGAGGACGGGGGTCGATATTGGCACCAGCGGCGGCACCGTTCATATCAGTCTTAGGCAACAGAGCCACGGCATCACTGGCAGAACGGATCGTAATCGTGGCATTCTCACCAGGACGACCGGTAGAAGGCATCGTGACATGCAAAGAGGGGGATAGTCCGATAAGAGCCTCGGAGAGACTGCTCACAGAGAGGTCTTTGAGTTCCTCCGTGTCGATCACCTCCACGGCACCGGTCACATTCTTCTGTTTCAGGGCACCATATCCCACCACCACCACTTCATCGAGACTCTTCTGGTCTTCTTTCATGGTGATCTTCATATTGTTCTCAAGCTTACTGATGGTTATTGTCTCATAACCGATATAAGAGATGCTGAGTTTTTTTCCTGCAGGGATAGTAATGGTGAACTTACCATCCATGTCACTGATCGTTCCGTTTTGGGGTCTGCCCACCTCTGTGATGGTAGCACCGATGATTGCTTCTCCGTCTTGGTCAACAACGGTTCCTTTGATGGTGCGGGAGGTCTGTGCCGCGGCTGTCATACTGAACAGAAGACTCAGTAGGAAAACAATCGAATATCTATATATGTTTTTTATCATAACAGTCACTCTTCATTATTAATTATTGATTCAATAAAGTGTCATCATCCTCAGAGCCGGCTCCTGCCGGTAGCCAGCGCGGATCGCCACCACGGTTGGAAACAATGGCATATTCCTGTGGAGTGAAATCGACGCCTCCGTTGGGCTTGGTGAAATCAAGCTCTTGTGTCACGTCACCAACAAACTGCGGTTCATAAACGGAGGCAAAGGGAGCGCCACCACCATCTTTCATACTGCTGTTTCTGTTGATGTCATCAGTACGGGGGCTCCACAGGAAGTTGAAACGGTACAGGATAGAGGCACCCTGATTCATACGATAGAGCTGTGCCACATCATTGAAAATGCAATGATCTACCCTCAATGTGTGATTCGCTGCATGAGTATTATTTACGAAGCGCCATCCGGTATAGGTCTTGCTGAACGTGCAATGGGTGAAAGTCCAGCTCTGACTTCTGTAATCAGCGCTGTAACTGCCGTATGTCTTGTGCGGCTGTGAGTTGGACGCATTCTGATAACGGATGAAACAAGCTCCCGAATTATCCACCACATTATATATAGTGCTGTTCTCCAAGACGATGTGCTTAACAGACTTTCCCTTTGTGTACATATTTATGAAACCAACGTTGGGGGATGTTGTCGTATTCTTCATCTGAACGATACAGTCACTTACAGTGAAATACCAGAAAGCACAGTTGATGCCATTGTCGTAGAGGATGGCATGCGGTAGGTTCTTAAACCAGCAATTACCCACATAGATGGGATCCTCTACCATATAGTGTCCTTTGTTCAGACCGCTGTTGACATCAGGAAGGTTATAAGGCCACAGGTTCTCTACCAAGATACTGTCGGGTGCTGTCTGCGACATAGCGATAAAGCCTCCGGCTGTCGACTCTGTCATGTCAAAGTTGATATATTTCACCTTTAAGGTAGAATAGGTCTCAAGATGCCCATCGCCTGTCATATTCACTACCGGACGGTGAATCTTGTCACCACGGAAAGTCATGCGCTGCCCACGGAAATCCACCGTGCCACTCAAGGTGTAAGTACCGTTTGGCTCTAAGTCAATGGCGACCTCATCACCTACTGAATCGAGGGGATGCGCCTCGATGTAAGCAGAGATATCCTCACCGCTGGGAATAGTCATGATGGATGGCACCAACGTTGAGAAGTCATACTCTTTGCCCGTCTCATCATCCGTATTTCCCAACTCCTTGTTTCCCAATGTACGCATGTACATCTTATACTTAGAGTCTTCTGTTACAGATACAGTGAATTTCGATCCGTCGACAATCTTATCCTCATAACCATCCACAATAAATGGATTGTCCGGATCGTCAACGTTCATGAAGGTTACCACATGGCCGTCAGCACCGGCCACCGTGGGCCACGATACGGTAGCAGTCTTTCCGTCTGCACTTACCTTAAAGGAAATACTGTCTTGGATAGGTGTCTCCATCTTTGAATTCTTGACACCCAGGTCAAAACCGTCAGGTGACTCATACCCTTCAGCACATCCTATGATAAGGAAAGTACTTGCTAACAACCATAGGAAAGAGACCTTCTTCTTCGTCAAAAAGGAACTTTTTTTCATAATTGTTTTATTTTCAAAGTTATTATTAGTATTTAGATATACAAATGTTTATAATCTTGCCTTTATTAGACTCATGCGGTCAACAGTTATTCCCTGTTTTTTAGGTTATTAGTTATATTAATCAATGCAAATATAATAAAAAGATTTCGCAATTTGAAAATTTAATTAAAATAATTGTTCCTATTCCGTTAATTCATCTTTATTTCGTTTAAGATTATGCTGTAACAACAAGTAAATGGTATAATATCATTTGCAAAATTAGCATTTATTAAAATAAGTAAGGTGGAAAAAAATCTAAAATAGGTGGAATTTTCTCCAATTTTATCATTATTTGAAAGTTCGTGACTTCGAATGCTTTTGTTTAGCCGTTATTTTGTTTTACTGGAGGTTTTTCGTTTTGATTAGAGACTTTCTGACTTTTTAGTTTGTATAACGCAGAGACACAGAGATACAGTGTTTTGCCTCCTAACTTAGGAGGGTCGCGACAAGATTTCCACTTCATGGACACTGATCTTTCCGCCCTCACCGATTGTCAATCGACCCGTTACCATCGGCATGTCATCATAAATGAGTACCAGTCCGGTGGTGTATTTCACGCCGGGGGTTACAATCAGATAAGGTTCCTTACCGCTGATGTCATAACACAGTTGTTCACCAATCCATAAAGGATGATCCGCGTCGAAGCCGCCCATATCGGTAATAGTATTGGTGGCAGCACCGATCAGTCGTTCACCATCATATAAGGAGATTTCCTGTCCATCGATATTATAACCTAACCGCTGACAGAGTGCCTGCTGCACATCGTAGGGATTGACGACAGCAGCGACATAAGCTGTGTTATCGTCTTTGAAACGTATCTGATACAACCACTCCACACTGACGCCGGTACCTTCCATGGCACTGCTCGTAAGCCATAGGTTTTCCGTCTCTTTATCGTATCTTGCCATCGGCTGACGGGTGTTGCGGATGTGGGGGAACGTAGTAGAGGTGGAGCCCTTGACAACCACGAAGCCCCATCCTTCGGCAGAGATATCATCAGCCTCATCAAGACTGAAGACAGCGATATCGCTGAGACTGTCACCGAGGATCTCATGCTGATGGAAACGGGTGGCTTTGTTGATGACCTCCACCACGTGGGAAGGAGCACTGTCAGCCGGGAATGCCTCTTCAATGGTTCCTGCAACGAGTGGATGGCTTACCTTCGTGTTTTTACAACTGGTAAGAAAAACAACATTACCGCAAATCATGAGGATGGCGGTGAGCATCCATAAATTTCTTTTTAGTTTCATATATTGACGTTCAATAATAAAAGAATAAATTTCGACATAGTGGTTTGGGAAATGGATTCTTTCGCAAAAGTAATGAAAAATGTTATACAAAACAAAGAATTATCATTTTTCCTTTGTGAATAATTCTATTATATGTACCTTTGTTTGAGAACTATAATATCTGATTATCCATAGAGACACGAAACAGAACTTTTCCTCGTCGATTGGAAAATAATGGATGATGGGCGTCACCGACAACTGAATGGCACACTTTTTAATTATTTTTTACGCTACCCGTCGGCTACCTCTTATCTTTCAGTACTTATAATGCAGGATGATTAAGCAAATCCAACAATACAACGATGCGAAATGGATGGCTTCCCGAGAGAGTTTCAGTGTCTATTTCAGGTCGATTTAATCACTAAACACAGTGCAAAAGCCTATTAAAGCCACCCGAGATAGTGGTCTTTCTCACCCTGTTTAGTGATTAATTCTGCCTCGAATGGCCATTGCAAAGTGACAGGTAGGCAATAGGTAGTCGATGGGTAGCTGTTAAAAAATATTTAACACTCAGAATGTCAGATGTTTAAGAGTGATTAGGTAGCCGATGACGACATTTTCAACTTTTGGGCAAAGAAAAAAAAGGATGACAGCGGGCAAAGGCATCATGACACAGGAAAATCCTCCCTCCCCGGACCACAGCCCGTTTTGTAGAATCGCTGAAAAGCATTGGTTACACTTCACTCAAAGTTCATCTCTTGCCCTACCACGATATAAGGAAGGAACATATCAGACGCGGAACAACCTACAACCCAGATCATATCCCAAAGAAAAAACCTCGGAGAAAACGATACTGAAATGTCAACAACAATTGGAGCATAAAGGTATAAAAGTTATGGTTGAAGGATAGGCTTCACCAACAACTGTAGCGTGGAAGTATAAAGATCGTGGTTGGAGGATGGTCTTTTTGTCCCGATATTTATTGGCAATATTTATTGGCAATAACCCGCGATTTATTTCTTTTTATGAAAAAATATTTGGATATTTGAGTAAAACCTCGTACCTTTGCATCCGACTTTCAAAATCCATGAAGTCATGGACTTGTAGCTCAGTTGGTCAGAGCAACAGACTCATAATCTGGAGGTCGTAGGTTCAAGCCCTACCTGGTCCACACTGAAAATCAGCGACTTAGAAGAAATTCGAGTTGCTGATTTTTCATTTTGCGAAAACAATGCGAAAACAATCGGTTTGAGTTCGACCCCATTTTCTGCCACTTTCTGCAATCTTCTACCATTTTTGTTTTCGCGAAAACTTAGGCGACTCTCGTAAACAACGCTACCCTTCAAACCACTGTCACGATTATGCGACAATGGTACAATTTGTTCCGAGAAACCACCATCCCGATTTGGGAGGATGGTTTTAACCATATAACTGACGTGCCCAATATCGAAGCCGTGATTGCAATTGGTATCTGACAGAACGATTCGTTCAGTCAGCCAATATGTCTTTGGGAAAAGGGTTCTCTTCACATATTTGGTGCTTCTACCATCACAACTGTGGTTGCTATCTACAAGCACTAAACGAATCGTTCACCCCTTAAAATACTCCTTTGCCAAGTCTATGGCATCCAAGCGGAGGCTCTCATCTTCCTCCCTCAATGCGGCATACACTCCATCAGCCAGCCAGAGCGTCATCAGTTCCTTCTCGTCAACCTTATACAACTCCGCCAACTTTGGCACTTGGTTACGCCTTACACGTCGTGCTCCCAACTCCATCTTACTATACATGGGCTTGTCCGTCCCTAGCAATTCAGCCAACTGTCGTTGCTTCAATCCATGTTCCAGTCTCATGGCCTTTATCTTGGGGCCAAACATGCCGTAAATTCTTTTATCCTTCATATTGATCTTTTATTATTTGTTCGAAATCTTATTGTAAAGTGCCAACCCCTTAACCGTCAAAAGATATTTCTGACGCGGATGCCGGGGCGAGTTAGGATATAACAGGCGAACATACTGCTCTTCTATTGCAGGATTGAGATATACTTTCAAGAAATTATCACGTCCTTTCAGCGATAGAGCCTCCATCATTTCCTTTACAGACATTTGCTTTTCACCTATAGCAAGAACAAGTTGCCGTATATTGTGATTGTCTGTATCAAATTGGCTTAGCACTTTACTTGTACTTGTCCCGAGCTTATCCTGTACTTGTCCTGTGCTTGATGGGATATCCAACCGAGGTTGTTCCTTCCATTCATCCGTTGCTTGTATGTGCAAGTACCTATTGCGCAAGTCCCATTGTTCGCCTAACAACAAGTTTCGAAAGAAACGCTCCAGATAAACTGGGGTATAGTCAATACCTAAACGTGCATTCTTATAGTTAG
>FLNZ01005244.1_pt1 | contig 14456 bp, 13 predicted proteins | sample 1140391 | NCBI WGS metagenome assembly FLNZ01 (sample SAMEA3878171, study PRJEB12797) | bioreactor metagenome | biome: Moose rumen | place: Sweden | collected 2011-10
AACATGTTCACCAAGCGAGGATGACTGACTTTTGTGTCAAAGGGCACATTCTCGAAGCGGTACTGTCCGCTGGCGTCGGTTGTGGTCTGGGCCACTATGTCGCCGCCCTTTTGGCGCAGATAGATGGTGTAACTCGTCTCGTTGGCTTCACCAGATAACTTGTTGTCAACGTCTTCTTTGTTATATTCTGGTCTTCTTTCTGACTTTTGGGTGAGTACTAAAGTTTGTTGTTCGCTGATTTTGTGTAATAATAGTTGCAGGATTACACAAAAGTTAGAAGAAATCCACAAACGATGACGATTTTCTGCTAAAACCCAACAAGTTTAATGTTTTTATATAAGGTGTTGGGGAAATGGAGAAAAACATGTAATTTTGCACCCGTGTTCTTCGCGAACGAAGCGACCTTAGGGTCGAGCGTCGTATGAGGCACGAACTTTTTTGCTCAATTTTCCGGTCGAACCGCTACCTCGAAAGGGATTTAAGGAGCAAAATCAAATTCGTATTGAAGCTGCGCTCTATGCGCAGACTTCATCCATAACGAATTTGAGGGCTGTAGCGGGCCTGACCGGAAATATGGTTGGGTCTGCGCTTTTTTGTGTTCCTACGCATCTGAGCCGCTTCCGCCATCACGACGTTGGGAAACGGAAAAATCATTTATTAAATTTCATTTATTAACTAAAACCATTCAACAATGAAAAAAACAACTTATTTCAAGTCGCTCCTACTCGCAGCAGGGCTGTGCGTGGGGGCAAGCGCGTGGGCAGGCAAGGTCGGTGTAGTGACCACTAATGCAAAGATGACCTTTGCAGGAACTCTGAGTGCGGGGTCAAGTTGGAGTTACACAAAGGATGCCAGCGAACTCGGTTCCATCAGTGGACAAGGCTGGACTAACGCCAGTTCTGTTATAGGTGTTTCCGTTTCAAATGGACATTTGAATCTGAGCAATGGCAACGGTAGTCTTACGTGGACTAGCACTGCCGGCACAAAAGATGTTGTTACTCTTTCATTCGATGCGGCCTACGGCGGGGCTTGGGCAGAAACAGGTACAGCAGAACAACAATTCGTCATCTATAGTGGCAGTACAGCTGTTGTCACGGAGAAATATAATGTTAACAACAACACCATTACCTCCAGTACGATGGGGGTTACAACGTCTGACGTAAAAATCCCAACTAATTCAGCCAATTGGTCAAATAAAGTCCACTTCCTTTTTACTTTCAACTATGCAACTAAGAAGATTCATCTGACAACAACCTGTAGTGCTGCCACAAACACAACAAACAACTTCGAGATAGACATGCCAGATAATTCAGGTATTGACAAAATCTATTTCTCATCGTCAAAGATGTATACAGACAGAGGCTTTTTTATTGATAATATCTATGTGACCACTACCGAGGGCGACTACGGAGACATTGTATCTGATGTCAACTCATATACAGTTAACAATACTGACGTTTATCAATTGTTTACAGAAATCCAGTGTCCTGACATCACGCTTGAACTGTTTGGAAGTGGTACACGCAGTACCACCGACTACTACTTCAAATATACAGACGGTAGTGGATGGGCCTCTTACACAAAGGAGGAGTCGGATGTAGTGACTTACGAATGTGCAGTGACAAAATACAATACTACTGAGCCTACAGCCGCTGACATCTCTGGCGCAGATGACCCTACTGACGGCCAAATTGCAAAAGTGACTGTGACGGTAAGCGACAAATGGCAGACAGAGACAAATAACAGCAAATTATGTTTAACAGGTCCTATGGGAACGACCACTTCTGGATACCAACCAATAGCAGGTGTTATCTACAAGTTTACTCCCACAAAGGACGGCTACCTGAACTTCAATTTTTATAAATACAACAATATACAATATCGGGCATGGGTGTCAGGAAACAGTTATTATGAAAACTTTAGAAGCTCTAATAATGAACTAACGACCTGGACCATCTGGCTGACTAAAGGGAAGTCGTATTATTTGTTCAGTGGTAATACGACAACCTATCAAATGAAGATGTATTCGTTTGATTTTGTTCCTTCCGTTTCCGGCACCATCACAGACTGCGGCTGGTCAACCTTCGCAAGCCCATACGCTCTTGACCTCTCTACCATCAGCGGCGGCACGGCCTACTATGCTTCTGACGCTTCTGTTGGCACAGTGACGCTGACATCCACAACGGCAACGGTGCCGGCAGGCGAAGGCATCATGGTTAAGGGCACGGCTGGCGAGACATTCTCCATCGGCGTGGCAGCAAGCGGAACGGCCATCAGTGGCAACCTGCTGAAAGGCCAGACTGCTACAGGAACAGTGACCGCAAGCGGAACCGACAGCAAGTACCACTATGTATTTGGCTATAGCAAGACCAACTCGTCTGAATACGGCTTCTACAACCTGGCTTCCGATACGGAGGTGGCCGCAGGCAAGGCCTACTTGGAAACAACAACAGCATTGTCGGCAGCTGCACGTCTGGCAATTGTGTTCGACGACGAGGCAACCGACATCCAGACGGTTCAGGGTTCAGTATTAAAGGTTCAGGGTGAATACTACAACCTCAGCGGCCAGCGCGTAACCGCTCCGCAGAAGGGCCTGTACATCGTGAACGGTAAGAAGGTCGTTGTGAAGTGAATTCTCTAATTCTTGAAATAGAAATTAATGAGAAATTAACGGATAATTCATGGTAATTAATGTTTAACTTCAAAAAAACAGAATAAGACGTATGAAAAAGACATATATCAATCCAGAAATGAAGATTGTCGTACTGAACACCACCTGCCACATGCTGGCTGGAAGCGATATGGGCATGAAGGGTGATTACGACAGTGAAAAGGTCACTATGGGTAGCCGTCGCTTCGGTGGCGTTTGGGACGATGACGAGGAGTAATCCTCTCCCGACGATAAAGAGCTGCACGGCCAGCCCGTGAGGGTTTCGCCGTGCAGCTTTATTCTCCGAAGCCCCATTGATGGTTAAGGGTTAAGGGTTAATGGTTAATGGTTTTGCAACCGTGAACCGTGCGTTCGGCTCTGCCGCTTGGCTCGTCCAAGAACCGTGAACCATGAACCAGAATGGGTGAGGAGCGTTAGTAATTTTAATTTTGTTTTCATAAATGGCACACTGTGCCAATTAGTTTTAGTGGCTTCGCCCTTGTCCGTGAGGACGTCAGGCCCGGCCAGTTAAAAAATTAGTGTAAGGTGGCGGCCCCTCCGTGAGGACGAGCCGCCACCGCCTGTATTGTTTTCTCCTGTCCGCCCTCCGGTCCGCTCCCCCGTTCTTCGACGAGCGAACCGACAAAGCCGATTACCCGCTCTCGTTGTTTCTCTAAATTTCAAAGAAAATCAAACCAAACCTGCTGCTGTCTGAGAAATGTTTTGTACCTTTGCCGACGGTAAACAAAAGGGCATGAAAAAACCCGGATTCATCACCAGCACCTGAATGTCTGGGAGAGGAACTACCGGGACTGCGGTGCAAAGATACGAAGATTTATGGAACTGACCAAACAATTTCTTGAAAAAGTTTTCTCGACGAAGCGGATGGAGCGATATTTTGCGCTTTACCCCGATGACGAGGCACGGGCAATACGCCATTACGAATGCAACCTGATGCTGGCCGAATCGCTGTACGTGAGCCTGTCGGTGCTGGAGGTGACGCTGCGCAATGCGCTTTGCCGTGAACTGGAGACGATGACGGGACGCGAGGATTGGTATGTCATCTTCCCGACAACGCCGGGGCTGCGCAGCCTGAACCGATACATCACAGAGGCTGGGCAGCACATCACGGCTCGTCACGAACAGATAACGCCGTCGAAGATTGTGGCGGAACTGACGCTCGGTTTCTGGGTGTCGCTGCTGAACACGGAGTATGAGCGAACGCTATGGCAGGCACTGCGACGGGCTTTCCCCTACATGCCGCGTCGCGAACGGCAGCGCAGGAATGTATCGGCACCGCTTAACACGTTCCGCCGTTTCCGCAACCGTATCTTTCACAACGAGTCCATCTGCTGGAATCTGTCGAGGGTCGAGGAGATTCATGCCGAGATGCTGAAGGTGATTGGCTGGATGAACCGCGACCTGCCCGAATGGGTGGAGGCGCAGGAGCGGTTTACGGCAGTCTGCGCAGAGATTCGCAGACGGATGGAGTGGGGATAAAGATTTATCTCAATAAATACGAAAGTTCTTGGACAAGCCAAGCGGCAAGCCGAGCGGCCTAATCTCGCAGTAAGATTAGGCCGCTCGTCGTTAGCAATCAGGCACAACTCTGTTTTCACCCTATACATTATATAAATTCCACATGGCGGCTATCCATGATTATACGAATGACATTAGTGGCGACCTCTGCCGAAGCCATGCGGGCAATCATCTCCTCATACTCTGCCAATATCTCGTTGGTTACACAGAGCGTATATCGCCCCTGCTGAAATCCTTGCCAAACGGAATAGGCAATACTGCGCCGTGAAATGGATGCCAGAAGACAATTCTTGCTCTGGCAAGCGAACAAGTTCGAGCGGGTGTCGAGGACTATCTTTTTATTGGGCATATTTATATGGCGTACGGAGATGTTCCTTTAAAATGGCATCGTTCTTCTCCTGGTCCCACAAACCGGCCTCCCACAACCTATCCATTGCTTCCTCGGCCTTGCGAGCATAGAAATTGCTGATTACATCGCGGAGTTCTTCTGCTTCCTCCTCGGTCTTGATGTGTTCCAACAACTGCAGAATATCCATCTGTGCCTTGTTAAGAGTGGTTCTTACTTGCTCCATAATCCTTTTGTCTATTTGTTCAACGGTGAAAAGGTACAAGTATTTTTCGAGAAATAGACGCTTTGGGAGAAGAAAAATCGAAAGTTGCCTAGAAAAATAGCAAGTTGCGATTACGAGTTGTGATTGCGGTGAAGAAGGAAGTCTACCGACTCTTTCATTACAGTGGCTCCCGACAGGTGCATCACTGCGGCATAGAGCGCGGCAGCCATCAGTATGCGCACGCTGAGCAGCAGTGCTGCAGAGGTGATGGCGAGAGTGGCATAGTAGGTGGCAGCCATCACTGCCACGGCGGTCAGCATGAAGGGAACCGTGTCGGCCAGTACAGCAGCCAGTCGCACGTCGACAAGCCTACGTGCCGCTATCTGCCATGCCAGCAGCCACACCATGGTAAATGCTGTGTATGCCGCTACTATAGTGCCGATGCCATGGCTGTGAAGCAGAAGGATAATGGCCAGTCCTAAAGCCACCTGGGCCACGTTAAGCCATAGGTAGATGTCGGAGCGTCCTGCCGAGATGGTAAGATTTTGGTACAGTGTGTAGAAAGGCATGAAGGCGCCTGCCACGCATAGCGTCTGCAGCAGTGGTACGCAGCCCAGCCATTGCGGGCCGATGGTGAGTACTATTAACTCGCGCGCCACAAGAGCCAGGCCGAGCATGGCAGGGAATGACAGGAAAGCCGTGAAGCGCATAAGTTTGCGGAACACTCTTACTTCGCGTTCCTGTTGGTCGGCCACGCTGACCAGCACAGGCTGTGCTATCTGTCCCACGGCGCCGGAGATGGTGGAGTGGGCCATGGCATTCCACTTGTTGGCCTGGGAGTAGTTGCCAACGGCAGAGATGGGAAACAGGCGGCCGAAGACGAAGGTGAGAACATTCTGGTTGAGAATGTTGATGATGTTGGTCAGAAGCAGGCGCATGCAGAAACTCATCATTCTGCGCACTGGACTCATGTCGATGCTAAGCGACGGGCGCCAGGAAACGTAGTAGAAACGGCAGGCATTGAGTACGCCTATGTAAACCAGTTGCTGCCATGCCAGGCTCCAGTAGGAATGGCCCGTAAGAGCCAGTGTGATGCCCACCGCGCCAGATGCCGTCAGTGCCACGACGCCTGCTATGGCTATCTGTCGGTTCATCATGTTTTTCAGCATGTATCCGCCCGATGCTATGCCCACGGCAGAGAGAGGCAACGTGAGAAACACCAGTCGTGACACTGCTGTGAGGCAAGGCTGATGGAAAAACAGGGCAATCAGTGGTGCGCAGGCGAAGAGCAGTGCGTAAAGCACGAGGCTCATCGACACGTTGAACCAGAAGACGGCGTTATAGTCGTTGGATGTGGGCTGCCGCATATTGATCAGTCCCTGCGTGAAGCCGCTCGACTGCAGCGCTCCTGCCAGTGCCGTGAATATCGTGAGAACGCCAACGATGCCATAGTCTGCCGGTGTGAGCAGCCGCCCCAGGCAGATGCCTATCAGCAGATTGAGCACCTGTGTGGAGCCGTTGTTCACCACGCCCCACATCAGTCCTCGCGCTGTACGTTCCTTCAAACTCTCCATGGTCGTCGGCTGCAAAGGTATGTTTTTATTTACTATCTGACAATTTACAATTTTAATTTTTTTTGAGCGAAGCAGATTTAATCTCTATTGTTTTTGTACCTTTGCAGCCATGACGCAATATCAGAAGTCGAACATCGTGCTTGCCATAGCAGCAGTCGTAATGGCCGTGCTCTGCGTGCTAAGCATAGTAAACCATTAAGAAACGCCAAGAACATTTTCCCTGAATCTAAATGACAACTCAACAACACTCTGCTTCTGCGGCAGTGGCGCAGCGGCTCGTGGTACGTATAGGAAACCAACACCTGTCAATGGCTTCGCTCAGTGCCGACGGACAGATAGAATTTGAGGGCTACGAACTGAACGAAGGCATCTCAATGGCAGCAAACATGCGCGAGGCTTTCCGCAGCGTGGCCATGCTACGTGATGAATATGAGCGTGTGCTCGCAATGGTAGACGCGCCAGTGCTCATGGTGCCGTCGGAAGAATTCCTGCCGACAGAAGAGCAGACGCTCTACAGCCATGCTTTCTCCGACACGGAAAGCCTTGTGGTGGCCCACACTGTGCTGCCCGACCTGAACAGCGTTGCTGTGTTTGGCATAGGGCGCGACCTGAAGAAAGTCTTCGACGAGCATTTCCCATCTGCACAGTATATTGCTGCCGTGGCGCCTGTTTGGCGACATCTCCATCAGCGTAGCCACATGGGAGTAAGGGCAAAACTCTACGGATATTTCCATGGTAGCAGTCTCACCGTGTTCTGCTATGGTCAGCACAGACTTAAGTTCTGCAATACGTTCAGCATCGGCAACGGCCACGATGCCGTCTACTTCCTGCTCTATGTCTGGAAGCAACTGGCAATGCAGGCAGAGCACGACGAACTGCACCTCGTGGGAAGCATAGCGCAGCAGGAGTGGCTTGTCGATGAACTGCGCCGCTACGTCAAGCGTGTCTATGTCATCAATCCTGCCGGCGATTTCAACCGCTCGGCAGTGGCCAGGATAGAGGGCATGCCTTACGACATGATGACGCTCTTTGTGAGAGGCAGGTAGACGGACTGAGAATCATGCGTATAATAACAGGAGAATACAAGGGCAGACATTTCGACGTGCCGCGTACATTCAAGGCGCGTCCTACGACCGATTTTGCCAAGGAAAACATCTTCAATGTTCTCGCTGGTTACGTTGATTTTGACGGTCTGACGGCTCTCGATCTCTTCTCGGGCACTGGAAGCATTGCGCTCGAAATGCTTTCGCGAGGATGCCGTCAGGTGGTGAGCGTGGAACTTGACCGCGATCACCATCGTTTTATTCAGCAGTGTGTCGGCAAACTTGGCGAGGAGCAGCGCGTGATATGTCTGCGGACTGACGTGTTCCGCTTTCTGAAGAGTTGTCACCAGCAGTTTGACATTGTCTTTGCCGATCCGCCCTATGCCCTTAAGCAACTGCCGCAAATCCCTACGCTCGTGATGGATAGTAATCTGCTGAAGAGCGATGGGCTGCTGGTTTTCGAGCATGGCAAGGACAATGACTTCTCACAGCATCCCCGTTTCGTAGAGCACCGCCAGTACGGCAGTGTCAACTTCTCGCTGTTTCGGCAGGTCACAGCACGGGAGCAAGAAGCCTGACAATGCTTTCCCACAGGCGCATTGGCAGTGACGGGCTGAGCAAATCGGGCCGGTCGCTGAGGGCTGCACAATCTTTGGCATCGTTTTCAAAGATGTGGCGCATCCTTACAGCAGCATCTTCACCGTCTATAAAAACATTCGCTTCAAAATTGTTCTCAAAAGAGCGAATGTCGATGTTCGTAGAACCACACGTAAAACATTTGTCGTCGATTACCATCGTCTTGGCATGAAGCACAGTGGGCAGGAAAAGCAGCACCTCTGCTCCTGCATCAGTCATTTCGCGCAGGAATGAGCGCGACGCCCACTGTGTAAGCCGTGTATCGGAGTGCAGTGGGCACATCACCTTCACCTTTACGCCTGCCGCAATGGCCATCTTAAGCGCGAAGAGCACAGGCTCATTAGGCATGAAGTAGGGAGTCTGGATGAGGATATACCTGCGTGCGGAGGCAATGGCCTTAACGTATTGCTGCATAATGGCAGGATAGGCGTCGACAGGCGCACTTGTAACTATCGTAGCCCTGTCGGCTACCTTTGATACTGCCGTTGCTGTTTGTTCGTCTGCCGTCTTTTCTGCATTTGGATAATACTTGCGCTGGGTTATCAGTGTGCCATCCACCCGATACCAGTCCTCCAGAAAAGCGCGCTGCATGGCATACACCACCGAGCCCTGCAGCCGTAGCATTGTGTCGCGCCACACGGTATATCGCTCAGCAATGTTCATGCCGCCAATATAGCCCACAGTGCCATCGATAATAACGAGTTTCCGGTGGTTGCGGTAGTTGATTTTGCTGGTAAATGAAGGGAATCTTACCGGAAGGAATGCCGCCACCTCTATTCCCTCCTCTCGCATGTTCTCGAAAAAGCGGTTTCCGGTGCGCCAGCACCCTACGTCGTCGTAGATTATGCGTATCTCGATACCTTCACGGGCCTTTTCTATCAGTGCCTCGCTTATTTTTCGCCCCTGTCTGTCGTCATCTATTATGTAGCAGTCAATATGTATGTGGCTACGGGCAGAGTGGATGTCGGCCAAAAGGCTGGCAAAATATTCATTGCCGCTTGTGAGCATGTCGATTGCTGTTGCAGAGTATGGTTCTGCCTGCTGTGAGCGTTGTCCCAACTGGTTTATCTGTCGCCATTCGGCGCGTTTCTTTCGCCGTTGGTTGATACCAAAGAAAAAATAAAGCAAAATTCCTGCAATGGGAACGAAAATCACAACCATAACCCATGCCATGGTTTTTGCCGGTTGCCTGTTGTCGAGCATCACGTGGATTATGGTGAGAGCCACCGCTATCCACATGAGAGTTACGCCTGCTATGTAGAAATAGTCCATGCTATCTCGCAAAAACGTCGCTGCCCAGTTGCTTGGCCAGAGCATTGAGCAGTTCCTGTGTCTTCTTGTATTCGCCCATCAACTCGCGCATCAAGTTCATGTCCTGCCCTACATTGCGCAGTTGCCGCTGTATTTCCTTCAGTCTGTTGTCGACAATGCCTTTTCGGTAGTCGAGAATCAGGTGCATAACACGTTGTTTCAGAATGTCAGTACCGTTGCGCGGTTGGAAATTACGCCCCAGTTGATGGCGGTCAATGGCTAATCGGGCTGCCAGTTGGCTTATCTCCTGGTCGGGATGATGTACGAAGTAGCGATATGCCTCAAATCCGTTGTCTGAAGAGTGTTCCACCGCCTCTCGCAAAATGCGATTGTAGAGAGGAACAGAGAAAGCAAGATCGTCCTGCGCCAAGTCGTAGTCGATATATTGCGCTACGTTGAAGTTTATAAGGTTGCCGTCTTCGTCTTGCAGGTTTTCAAATATCACCTCCTCTCCGTGGCGTATGATACACTGCACCAGCATTTCCTCTATGGGGTTGGCGCTGACGGGCAGAACGGTCGGGGCCGTTGGCGTCTCGCTTTCGGCAGGAGCAGACTGAGGTGCAGACTTTGCGTCGGCAATGTCCTTGTTGGTGCGAGCCACCAGTGCCGTTTCCGAAATGCCTATGCGATGGGCACATTCGCTGAGATAAGTGGAGCGAACAATGGGATCGGCGATGACAGAAATGGAATGGGCTATCGAATTTATGGCTTCGGCGCGTTTTATAGGGTCGGTGACGCCATTCAGAAGCAGGTCTGTCTTAAACTGAAGGAAATCTGTCTGATGCTGTTCGATATATTCGCGCAGTTGCGTGGCCGTATGCTTCCGGGAGAAAGAGTCGGGGTCGTCGCCATCGGGCAGCAGAAGAACCTTTATGTTCATTCCCTCGGCCAGCAGCATGTCGGTTCCGCGCATGGCAGCGTGTATTCCAGCCTCGTCGCCGTCGTAGAGAAGAACAATGTTCTGCGTAAAACGTCGCAGAAGTCTTATCTGATGGACAGAAAGCGCCGTGCCAGAGTTGGCAACTACGTTCTCTATGCCGCACTGGTGCATGGCAATCACGTCGGTGTATCCCTCTACCATGTACACGCAGTCTTCTTTCACTATAGCCTTCTTGGCCTGGAAGATGCCATATAGTTCGCGCTCTTTATGATAGATTTCTGAGTCGGGCGAGTTGACGTATTTCTGCTGTACGCCTTTTGTGGCAGCGTCGAGTTTTCTGCCGCCAAAGGCAACAACCTTGCCGCTTACGTTGAACCACGGGAAAATGGCTCTTCCTGCAAAACGGTCTACGAGTTGTACATGTCCCTCTTCCTTTGCCTCTTTTCCGTCGTCTCTCGGCTCTTGTCGCTCACCTCTCGTGTAGCACAGTCCTGTCTTTACAAGGTATTCGTCTTTGTATCCCTTGCTGCGGGCCTCGCTAACCATTGCGTCGCGACGGGCAAGGGCAAATCCGAGTTGGAAACGCTCTATTATGTCGTCGCGTATGCTGCGGCTGCGGAAGTAGCGCAGTCCTATAGCCTTTCCGTCGTCGTTGTTGAGCAGTGTGTCGTGAAAGTATTTTGCCGCCCACTCGTTTACAACGAACATCGATTCGCGTTCCGACTGTTCGCGGCGCTCTTCGTCTGTCAGTTCACGCTCCTGAATTTCAATGTTATACTTCCGTGCCAGCCACCGCAGAGCCTCCGGGTAGGTTATCTGCTCATGTTTCATCAGGAAGTTGACGGCATTGCCACCCTCGCCGCACGCAAAGCACTTGCAAATCTGACGCGCAGGCGACACCATAAACGACGGTGTGCGGTCGTCGTGGAACGGGCACAAACCCTTATAGTTGACACCAGCCTTGCGCAGACTGACAAATTCGCCCACGACATCAACGATGTTGGTGGCTTCCATTATCCTGTCGACGGTGGCGTGGTCTATCATGGTGGGGTGAGAGGTGGGTGGTAGGAGGTGATTTTTTTCGATTATTACGCAAAGTTAATAATTATCCTTGCGCGCCGCCTATCGCGCTGTTCAATTTTATGAAAGTTTAATATTTGCTGAACTGTCGCTCGAGACAGTGAGACATTTCTATACAGAAAAGGCTCCAGCCGTCAATATGTATACGAACGATTCGCCTGACGAACTGAAGCCTAAAATAAAGTGACCGGCCGTGCTACGTCAACTGGCGGGCACGGGCAAGTGCGAGGTCTATATGACTTGTGATGTTTTCCGCGCCGAGCAGTTGCTCGAAACCGTTGCGGCGCAAGACAGCATCCACCTTGGCGTTGACGCCTGAGAGAACTATTGTGATGCCTTCGCGCTGGCTCATGCGGCACATGTTCTCAAGGTTGTGAAGTCCGGTAGAGTCGATAAACGGAACCTTACGCATGCGTATGATACGCACCCTTGCGCGGCGGCTGCCGTACCGGGCCATGATGTCTTCAAAACGGTTGCCGGCACCGAAGAAGTAGGGACCGTTGATTTCGTATACCTCCACGCCTTCGGGGATGGTGAGGTGTTCCAGATTGCCACGATCCATATCGGCATCGTCGTTGAGGTTGATCTCGTTGAGCACGGCATGCACGTCGGTTGTCTCTGCCATGCGGCGCATGAAGAGAAGGCAAGCGCAGATAAGTCCGAACTCAATGGCTACCGTGAGGTCGAAGATGATGGTAAGGAAAAACGTCAGCAGCAACACCGTGACATCGCTTTTCGGATTGCGGCGTGTCATGGCAAGGAAAGAGCGCCATCCGCTCATGCCGTAGGCCACTACCACGAGTACGCCGGCAAGGCAGGCCATCGGGATATACTGTGCTAATGGCATCAGAAAGAGGAAAATCACCAGCAGAACAGCGGCGTGAATTACGCCGGCCACCGGCGTGCGACCGCCATTGTTGATATTTGTCATGGTGCGTGCTATGGCACCCGTGGCAGGAATGCCGCCGAAGAGCGGCGATGCTATGTTGGCAATGCCCTGACCTATCAGTTCGGTGTTTGAGTTGTGATGGTCGCCGATAACACCGTCGGCAACGGTGGCAGAAAGCAGCGACTCGATGGCTCCAAGCACGGCAATCGTCACGGCAGGCCCGACAAGGCTCTTTATCGTTGCCCACGAAAGTGAGGGCACTGTTGCCTCAGGCAGCGCCGCAGTAATGCTGAAGCGGTCGCCTATCGTCTCAATCGTAGTAATGCCGGCATACTGCTTAAGAAGCAATGCGGCAATGGTCATAACGATGATGGCTACCAGCGAACCAGGCAGCGACCTGAGCGGCGACAGGTGGAAATATCGTGCCAGCATGGGCCATGCTGCTATGATGGCTACAGACGATATTCCAATGACAGAACTCCACAGGTCTGCATTACCTATATTATATATATAGGCGAGCCACTTCTCTACAAAGTCAGAAGGCACATGGCCTATCGACATGCCAAGAAGGTCCTTAATCTGTGTGGAGAAGATAGTAACAGCAATACCGCTGGTGAAGCCCACGACGATAGGGTAGGGAATATATTTGATGATAGTACCCAGGCGCAGTACGCCGAGCAGGATGAGAAACACGCCGGCCATCAGCGTGGCCACGGTGAGTCCCTGCATGCCATACTGCTGTATGATGCCTGCCACGATCACTATGAATGCGCCGGTGGGACCGCCAATCTGTACCTTGCTGCCGCCAAAGAGCGATATCATCAGTCCGGCAACAATGGCGGTGATGATGCCCTTTTCGGGACTCACCCCAGAGGCAATGCCGAAGGCTATGGCAAGCGGCAGAGCCACGATGCCTACAATGACGCCTGCCATGAGGTCGGCAGCGAACGTCTGCTTGTTGTAATGGCGGATGGCAGAGAAAAATTTCGGCTTGAAATCAAGAGATTTTTCCATCTTAGCGTTGATGTTGTGATGTCTGTGCTGTTTTTAAAATCGTAAACACTGTTTTTATTTTCGCCACAGCTGTTTTTATTTTTGTAAACACTGTTTTTATTTTTGTAAACACTGTTTTTATTTTTGAAAACACGCTTGTAATTTTTTTTAAAACACTACACACACCACATCCCGCGCAGTGGGGGAGTGCGGTGTGTGCAGTCGTGTGTGCAGAACCTGTTTACTTCTTCTTCAGCAGGTCGCGGATTTCGGCCAGCAGTTCTTCCTGTGTCGGGCCGGCAGGTGCAGCGGGAGCCTCGGGCTCTTCCTTCTTGCGGTTCAACTTGTTGATGCCTTTCAGCATGAAGAAGATACAGAGCGCAACGATAAGGAAGTCGACAATGTTCTGGATGAACAATCCGTACTTCACTTCGGCGTCGCCCACGGTGGCTGCAAGTGTCGAGAAGTCTACGCCGCCGGTCACCACGCCAACTATTGGCATGAGAATATCGTCAACCAGCGAACTTACAATCTTTCCGAAAGCACCGCCAATGATTACACCGACAGCCATGTCCATTACGTTGCCTTTCACGGCAAACTCCTTGAATTCACTAATAAGTCCCATAATCTTTTGAAATGTTTAATGTTTGATATTGAATGTTTATTGTCTCTTCCCTAACGTTTATTGTCCTAAAATTGTAATCTGCGTTTTGCAATATTGTGCGTTTTGAGACGCGAAAAATATGTTTTTGAGCAGAAAATCACGTCTTTAATCTTAATTAAGAATGTTTTCAAATGCAAATTTAGGATTTTTTCCGTAACTTTGCAGGCGAAAATAAGAAAAAGTGCACCAAAAGGTACATTTTTCTTGATTAAAATGAATATTTATCAACCCTTTTAATAAAAAGATTAAGTAAAATGACAAAAGTTGCAATTAACGGTTTCGGCCGTATCGGTCGCCTCGCTTTCCGTCAGATGTTCGAGGCTGAAGGTTATGAAGTAGTGGCTATCAACGACTTGACCAGCCCGAAGATGCTCGCTCATCTGCTGAAGTACGACACCGCTCAGGGTGGTTTCGCAGGCAAGTTCGGTGAGAACAAGCACACTGTAGAGGCAGGTGAGGACTTCATCGTTGTTGATGGAAAGAAGATTACCATCTACGCTATTCCCAACGCTGCCGAACTGCCTTGGGGCAAACTGGACGTAGACGTTGTTCTGGAGTGCACAGGTTTCTATACTTCTAAGGAGAAGGCTTCTGCCCACATCCAGGCTGGTGCCAAGAAGGTTGTTATCTCTGCTCCTGCCGGCAA
>FLNZ01000090.1_pt1 | contig 14453 bp, 10 predicted proteins | sample 1140391 | NCBI WGS metagenome assembly FLNZ01 (sample SAMEA3878171, study PRJEB12797) | bioreactor metagenome | biome: Moose rumen | place: Sweden | collected 2011-10
TTCGCGTCCCTTCAGGTCGGGGAGTCCCACCACGATCTGGCGGTCGAAGCGTCCCGGACGGAGCAGCGCCTTGTCGAGCACGTCGGGGCGGTTTGTTGCCGCAATCAGGATGACGCCTTCGTTTGCAGCGAAGCCGTCCATTTCCACGAGCAACTGGTTCAATGTCTGTTCGCGTTCGTCGTGCCCGCCACCGAGGCCTGCACCACGCTGGCGACCCACTGCGTCGATTTCGTCAATAAACAATATGCACGGAGCGTTCTTCTTGCCGGTCTCGAACAGGTCGCGCACGCGGCTTGCGCCCACGCCCACGAACATTTCCACGAAGTCCGAACCCGACATGCTGAAGAACGGCACTCCCGCTTCGCCCGCGACTGCGCGTGCGAGGAGAGTCTTGCCGGTACCCGGAGGCCCGACGAGAAGTGCCCCCTTCGGGATTCGTCCACCGAGCGCATCGTATTTTTTCGGGTCCTTCAGGAACTCCACGAGTTCCTGCAAGTCCTGCTTTGCCTCGTCGCAACCCGCCACGTCGTTGAACGTGGTCTTCTTCTTCGGGTCGTTACCGATAATCTTTGCCTGGCTCTTGCCAAAGCTGAACGGGTTCTTGCCGCCACCGCCCATCTGGCGGCTCGTCATTATCCAGAAGAACGCAATGAGGATAATGACCGGGAGGAATGCCATGATGGTGTCTATCCACGTAGTCGATTCGTGGATGACCTTTACCTTCACGCCCTTGAACATTTCCCATGCGGTAATCTGCTCGTTGCTGATTTCGAGCATGTGGCTTGTGAAGTGGCGGGTGTCGCCTGCATTGTCGGAACGCGTAAAGCGCGCGACGGGGCTCTTGTTCTTGGCGGCTTCAGCAATTTCTTCGGGGGTAAGCTTGTATGCACCCTCGATGATGATGCCGTCGGGGGTCTTCTGCAGCGAAAGTTCGGTAATGACCTTGGTGGAGTCTCCCATCATGGCCAAAAATTCGGTGCGAGTCAGGTTCTGTTCCTTGTCCTGCCCGGTAAGCGGGAACATCACGAACAGCATGACAAGCATAATAAGAACAATGATAAAGTTCCGATTCTTGAACGGGGAGGCGGGCTTCTTGATTTGGCTCATTATAATCCTTTATATATTCACTCGCAAGATACAAATTTCTGGGCTTCTTCGGGGGTGCAAAACTCGCAAATCTTGATGGTATGGCCGATTTTGGCGACGGAACGCTTGCGGTAGGCGGCCCGGTGCGGAATTTTGACGTGAGCGGGCTCTTTCGGGCCGTAGAAGAAGGCGATGGGGAAGCGGAAACCCTGCTCGGCGAGCCACAGGCGGAACATTTCCGAAAGGTCGGCGTTTGCATGCTCCCGCAAGATCTTGTTGAGCTTTTTCTTGTCCAGCGTGATTGTGTGAGTGTCATCCTGAGCGAAGCGTAGCGGAGTCGAAGGATCTTGCTTAACCAAGACCGAGTCGAAAACTGCCTCGCCCTTGGCAATGACCTTAGCGTATGCCCTGTCTGCAAGCTCCGCAATCCGGCAGAGTTGTTCCGCCGCGCCGGGGCATTCCCGTTCCAGCTGGGGCAACAGATCGTGCCGTACCTTGTTGCGGGCAAATTTTACGTCGGCGTTGCTCTCGTCCTCGCACCAGGTGAGGTTGTTTTCGCGGGCGTAGGCGAGCAGCTCCTTGCGCGTCACGTTAAGGAAAGGACGGTAGATGAAATTTGATTGATGATGGATGATTGATGATGGATGATTGATGATGTGAAGTGAGGCCTGTTGCGTCACACCGCAGCGCGAAGCGCAAGTGTGTCCAATAGAGTCTAACGCCCGCAGCGGTTGGATTCCCCGCAATCCGGCAAGTGTCGTTCCGCGCTTGAGCCGCATGTACATCGTTTCGGCCTGGTCGCCCGCATGGTGCGCGGTTACGATTACTGCGTCGTCATACCGCGGCACCGAAGGTGCAAGAGTATCCATAGACACACTTGCTGGGCTATGCCCAGCTTCGGTGTGACATTCTTCTGCATGACATAAAGCAATATCCACCAGTGCCTTGTACCTGGCATCCCGTGCTTTTTCTTCGAGCGAGCCTTCTGCATTTTTTAGCGCCTCGCCGTCCAGCTTCTTCAAGAAAAATGGAACGTTGTGCTTGCGCGCGAAAGCCTCCACAAATGCGGCATCCCTGTCGGCAGTGCCTTCGCGCAGCCCGTGATGCACATGTGCGATGCCTAGCCATTCGATGCCAAAAGCCTCTTTATTGCAAATAAAATAATGAGCCAAACAAATAGAATCTAACCCGCCCGAAACTGCAAGCAACAAGCGTTTGAATCCATGACGGCGAATACTATCTGTAATGGAATCTTTCAAAGGAAACCTTGAACCCTTTACTGTCTAAAGATAATAATTTATATTTGCCCCTCAAGGAGGCCCCTATGGCTAAAAACAGAGCGAAAGCGGCGGGCAAGGTTGCCGATGCTGCAACAGAAAGCGCAAGGCTCAGAGCGCTACGCATAGACGGCTCCCAGAACGGAGCCACGTTACGGACAAGGGTTGTCCGCGACAAGACAAAGTACTCGAGAACCCTTAAACACAAGAAGTCCCTCGCCGACGCGGGGGATTTTCCTTTTGCTGTTCAAGTCGTTTGGGGAAATGCCCTAGAATTCGTTGTCGTTTGAATCGTAGCAGGGGTATTGCTTTAGCCACTCTTCCAGTTCTTCGGGGGAATGCTGCAACTTGCATATACCCTTGAGATTTTTCGGAACCTTCACGTCTGCCGCCTTGAAAATAGCCCAGAATGCGGTAGAGCCGACGAGGTCGCCGATAAGGAACGCGTCGAAACTGTGGAGCAGCAAGCCGGACGCCCCGCCAAACAGCAGGCCTTCGAAAATCACGGTTGACCACGGGAATTTCAACACGGCCTCTTCGCAGTAGTCGATGTTGTCTATCGGGGTTGCGAAAATGGTGTTGTCGGTGTCTTTCCTGAGCCAAACTTCACGTTCGTATTCGTCGTAGCATATCCCGTTGGAATAGATGCTGTGCTCGATGGGCGAAAGCGGGTAAACCTTGGAGATGACCTTCGAGGTATCCAGGACACTGAACCAGCGGTTGGGTATCTTGTGCATGAGTCTTGAAGGTGACTTGTAGACGGAATCCATTGTCTTCACATTGTAGACGACGGTATCGGAAACAGAACCAATCTTTATGCCTTCGCTCTTTTCGTTATACGCTTCGGCTTGCGTTCTCATGTAGTCGTGAGGCGAGAAGAACGGCTTGCTGAAGCCCCAGACACTCAGGGTGAGCGCAAAGCGGTTGTTGTCGTTATCGATGTCGCGGCCGTAGCGGAATTCGAGCGAGAATGCTGCTTTTTCGCCCTTGTATCGCCCGTAGAGACCTGCGCCCATTTCCTTGTAGAACTTGGGACGGGGCTTGTCAAAAAGGAACCCTTCCCCTTCGTCATCGGAAACGCGGTAGACTTCGCGGCCGTTGCGCGATACATGCTGCGTAAGGCCGAAGGCCCATTTCTGCGTTACGGGAATCTGCTCGATCGTCATCGCGCCGCCGGAATAGTGGCTCCAGAATCCGCGGTCTTCGTCCTTTATCATCGGGATGAACAGCGCATTCATGTTGCTCCACGCGTTAAACCCGAAGTAGGGAGAAACGAAACCTCCCTGCATGAAGGCGGTCAAGCTCTGCATGCCGAGCCCGAGCGTAAAATAGCCTCCGTTGAGGAATCGCGCGAAATGCCCGTCAACCCACCATTCTTCCTCGCTCAAATGGGCGTTCTCGTTGAGATCTTCGTTCGAGTTCTGCAAATTGCCTGCATAACCCGATACGCCACCCATATTGAGCGACTTTTCGCTCTTGTAGGTGTCCATGAAGGCTGCGGCCGGAGGCGGACGCATTATGGAACTGCAACCCGAAAGGAGCGAGACTACGGCAAGCAATGTGAGCAGTCGGTACATCATAGCATAATGCTCCATTGCAGTGCCCAGTACATCAGGCGCTGGTCATCAGTGCGAATGCCCGACTCGATTGTGAAGGAGTATGCCGCGTGTCCCTTGCTGTTTGTCTCCTTCAGCAGGGGGAGGCTCGTGTACCCGATAAAGTCAACGCCGTAGTAGAACATCCAGTCCTGGATGTGGTACTGCTTGCCATCTGCGTTGCATTCGGGTGCTCCGCCTATGTTCGATTCGGTGTCTGTGCACCCCGCACTCACAAGGTGGAACTGCCGCAGGCCGCCATGTAGGCCGAATCCGAGCCCGTGGTGCTTCATAAAGACCATCGAGCCAGTGCCGAAATTTGCAGCCCCGGTGAACAGGTGTCTTGTCTTGTCGAAATCGGTATCGCCGTCGCTATCCTTGCCGTAGTAGCGCCCGAAGGAAAGTTCGTAAGACGCGCCCACGTAGATGGGGCCAAACCATTGTACAACAGAAGGCGCAACGCCCGCTTCGATGGGGAGGGCGTAGTGGAAGTTCAGGAAAAATCCGCCCCCGAAGGTATGCCCGGACCAGTTTTCCGCCCCCTCGGGATTTGCCGTCGAGGGCCACGTGTAACTCACGGGCGTTATATCCATGCGGAAATACGAACTGCCCGAAATGTCGTCGTCGACAAGTACCGGCGGGTCTGTATTCTGCACGGTCCTGCCGCTCACGTTGCAGGAATCGCAACCGCCGAACGTGCTCGAGATGGAGAAAATCTTCGATGTTCCCGGAGCGATTTGCTTTGCGATTAGTGCCTGCGGGGTAAATAGCGGCGCCATTATCAGGTCGTCGGCAAAAACGCTTGCGGCAAGCAATAGCGCAATACGTATTGACCTAAGCACTCTCACGATGTAGCTCGGGGGTTAGAATCCGAGGCTGATCTGGCCCATGTAGATACGTTCTTCGTCCTGGCCGGTGTAGTAACCGAGTTCTTCTGCCCAGGTCGCGAATTCGAGGGTCACGACGCGCAACAATTCGAGGCTCACGCCCGCAGAAGGGTAACCGCCCTTGAAACCGCCGGCAAGTCGCAGGCTCAGTGCGCGGAGCTCGTTGTTGTAGCCGGGCCAGGCAAGGAGCGTCTGTTCCACTTCCAGGCCGAAGTTCAGGTGTGATAGCGCCTTGTAGTTCTTGTCGGCGTTTATCGCATCTACGAAGTCGCAGGCGAAGTTGAACTTGCGGGCATAGGCCGTGTTCTTGTTGAAGAATCTCGGGCTGTAGTTGAAGCCCACGCTCAGGTTCGGGGTAATCTTGTCGCCGGCGAGTTCCTTGAAGTACACGTCGCGCAGCGATGCACCCACGCGGAATTCACGTGTCAGCTGGTAGAGCACGCCGAAATCGAGACCGAAGGAAATCGAGCTGAAGTCAAAGATGTTGTGGGTTGCGTCGTCGTAGCGGTCCTCGAGGGTGTCCTGCAGGGAGCCGTAGTTGAGAATGTCAATCGTAATGACTTCCACCTTGTGGCGCTTTGCAGCCTTCGCGCCGATACCGGCGGAGAACTTGTCTGTAAACCCGTAGGCGAAACCGCCCTGCACCACGCCGTCCACGTAGAACGTGTCAACGCCGAGGAAGGGGAGGATAAGGCCGCCGTCTAGGTACGGGGCAACACTACCGTCGACCCAGACTGCACCGCCGAACCCGTGGATGGCGAGTTCCGCGTCGAACTTGACCTTCATGGTGAGGTACTTGTGGTCGTAGGAGTTAATCTTGTGGATGAGCTCGGGGTGGCTAGAGAGCGTGTCCATGAGGAGCGTGTTCTGGGCTATGCCGGTTTCCGCTGCTGCATCGCTCACGTTCTGGTAGAGCTTCTGGAGGTCCTTCGCCACGTTGTAGGTGGAGAAGTAGGTTTCGAACGGGCCCGCGCCGCCGATGTTCAAGCGGGCATCACCGAGGAAGTTGCGCGGGTAGTAGCCCTGTTCGGGGCGCTTGTCGTAGTTACCGAGGCGGTTGATCTGGCTCAAGCCTGCATAGTTATAATAGATGGCTTCCTTGTCGTCGACCACTGCCACGTGGGCGTTGCCCATGGATTCGCCGCGGAGCGAATGGTGGGTCGGTGCTTTTGCGGCAAAGACCGCCGCTCCCAGTCCGAGGGAAAGAAGTGCTGCAATAACTCGTTTCATTACTTGTTCCTCCCTTCAAACCACTTGAGGAAGGCCTCCTCCGTATAATTGTTCCAGCATCCGCCGATGTTTTCCTTGCGCCACTGGAGAGGATACTGGATGTTGCTTACGTCGGTATCCTTTGCGGCGAGGACCATGGCATGCTTGAGCTGGTCGCCCGTTGCGCTCCAGGTAAACCCGGTGACGAATGCGGCTATCCTATGGTCGCCCACGGCATCGCGGTCGTTGGAGCTCGGGTTGAAGAACGTCCTTTCGGCATCGTCGTTGGGGGTGCCGTTCCCGTCGATATCCACGTATTCGTAGCCTTCGCCGGTCTTGATGGATGCCACCTGGCCGGGCTTGTGGTGCAAGAAGTCCGTTTCGTAAACGAGAGCCTTGTTCGTGCGCATGTCTTCGTCAACCAGGCCGTCGCCGTCGTTGTCGAAGCCGTCCGTAATTTCTTCGTCGATGCAGCCGTCGCCGTCACTGTCAATCATGTCGCCGATGCTCGTGTATGCGAGAATGGCGTCCTCGTTGCTCGTAACGGCTTCGCTTGCCGTGACCATGTAGCTGGCCATTGCCTCGGTAGCGACGGTAAGGCCGCTGTCACTGAGGAGGGCCGCTTCGGGTACGTAAGAGCGGATGACCTCGGTCGCGATGGTCGGGTCGGCCTTGATGGCGCCGCCGATGTTGCCGAGGGTCTCGAACAGTTCAACAGACTTCTCGCCGACATCTTTCAGGGAGGCCCAGTCCACGTTGATTGACGTTCCGGAAACACTGAACAGCTTGGTCAGGTCCTGTGCGTTGCTCCTGAGCAAAAGGGCCGCCTTGGTGAGGTGGAGTACCGTGTAGCTGGCCGAGATGGTCTTGAACGTCACCTTGCCGTCGGTACGGCCCGTGGTATCCCTCTCGATAAACGGGATAAGGACCTTCATCACGGAATCGATACCGGACTTGTAGTGGTTGGCGGTGGAATCGTCCATGGTCATGAACGCACTTTGACCGTCCTTGCTGTTTGCGTACTTGAGCATCTCGAACACGTTCAGCTTCTGCTGGTTCAGAACGCTCTTTGCAAGTCCGTACCACGCTTCGGAGATGGTGGAGTCCACGGCAAGCGTGCGCTCGAAGTATTCCCTGGCGAGGGTGTACTCCGCATTGCGGAAATGGATGTAGCCTTCGTAGGTCAGTGCATCCGTGTCGGTCGAGTCGATGTTCGCCGATTCAGTCGGATTGAACAGGTTGCAGCCAACAATCCCTGTCGAGAGTGCGATGGCCGCGTACAGACAAAGTTTTTTAATACGTTTCATAGATCGGTTCCCTAGGGAATTCAATAAGCAAAAAATAACTTTCTTTGTTCGAAAAAAAACGCGGGGGTGCCTTGGGGTGGCTTTTTTTTGGTAGTAAATTCGCTTTTTTCGGTAAAAAATTGCCAAAAAGGGCTCATAGTAGATATATTTGTGCTCAATGGAACTTTGCAGAGACTATTTACCCACGCGCTCCTACAAGATCGCCGAGATGCGGATGGGCTCCCTTTTGGGCTCAGAAATCGACCGTCTCGACAAGGTCGCTGCAAAATTTGGCCGGACGTACGCCATCGGTCCAGACAACTTAAAAGACGAACTGCCGAACATTATCTCGTTTGCAGGGGAGTACCACAGGGCCTACGACCTTTACCTGAAGGCGGTTCTCCCGCAACAGGAAAAGCCTATCCAGTGCAGGCCCGCGTGCGGCAATTGCTGCCATCATTACCCCATGTCGGTAGAACCGTTTGAACTGATTTCGCTCTACACGGAACTGCGCGAACGCGATGACTTTATTTCTGTAATGGAAATGTGCCAGTCCCGTTCCGACCTGTTTAATAGTTTGTTTGAAAACCGGCTTGAAACGATTGGTTCCGAGGACGATGCGGAAGACCACGCCCTGCACGATTATTTTGAACAGTGGCGCCCGTGCCCGTTTTCGGACAGGAAGGGCGACTGCGGCGTGTATGCTTCGCGCCCGGTTTCGTGCCGCATGTACTTTAGCCAGACGGACCCGTGCTATTGCACTCCGGAACACTTGCAGACGGAAAGGAACGAAAGCTACATCGTCTACTTGCCCGACAACATCGAACAGTCGCTGGTGGACCTCTCGGAACACTATGCGGGGCTGGAACTCCCGGAAAGCTATTTCGGGGGGCTCCTGTCCTTGAATGCGTATGAAGGAGTGCTCGGGTGATAGAAGAGAACGGACAGCTCGACCTGTTCGGGCAGATGGACTTGTTCGGGGCTCCCGCTCCGGATATCGCTCCTGCGCCGCCTATCCGCAAGTCGAAGTGCTCTGCGAACGGGCTCGTGCACTTCAAGTACAATTCACGTTTGAAAAGGAGCATCCGGTGCAAGGCGAACTTCCTGTTCGGCCACCCCGAAGTATTGCTCCCTTCGTACATGGAGGCGCCCGAGTTTGCCGATGCGCGCGAGCTTGCCGCCGAATGGGCCGAGCATGCGATACGCCGCAAGACGCAGAAGAACAAGGCTATTATCAAGGATTTGGTGACGCGCTTCTGGGAAGCGGTGGACCAGGTGCTTGTAGACAAGGGGAAGGCTCCGCTCGAAAGTACGGGAAGGCTCCCGCCCATTAACCCCAGGGGGCGTTACTTCAACCTCAATCAGGTTCTGGAAGCGATAAACCATACGTATTTTGACGAGCAGCTCAAGTGCCGCATTACCTGGAGCAACCGTGTGGGGGGCCTCAGTTTCCATTCCCTGCGCAAGGACCCGATAACGGGCGAGGAGTTCCACCTGATAAGCATCAGCAGGGGCTACGATGCGGCGAACTGCCCGTTGTATGCAGTGGCGGGTGTGGTCTATCACGAATGCCTGCATATTGTTATCCCGGTGGAAGAAAAGAACGGGCGTCGCGTGGTTCACGGAAGAATTTTTAGGCAGCGCGAACGCCAGTACATATACTACGACGAGTGGATTCGCTGGCACAAGGAAGTGCTCCCGAAAAACATTCGCGCCATGCACCGGCACAAAGATTTGTGACCGCTCGTTCGTCGTTTCGGGTGATAAAACCTCCGGTTTCTCACTCGCTCTCGCCACCGCTCCAGCTTAACGCATGGAGCTTGTGGCTCACGGATGAGTAATGTGGGGTGTGTAATGTGTGATGATTAATTTCACACTTCACACTTCACACTTCACATTTTTTCTATCTTTGGCGGCGTAAAAAACGGATGCATTATGAACGCTGAAATCGAGAAACGCCGCACTTTCGCCATCGTAAGCCACCCTGACGCGGGTAAGACCACCATCACTGAGAAGTTCCTGTGGTACGGGAACGTCATCCGCGAGGCGGGCCACGTGCGCGCGAAGGCGAACCGCAGTTATACGGTGAGTGACTGGATGAAGATTGAGCAGCAGCGTGGTATTTCGGTTTCCTCTTCCGTTTTGAATTTCCCGTTCGAAGGTTGCATGTTCAACCTCGTCGATACCCCGGGGCACCAGGACTTCTGTGAAGATACCTACCGCGCCCTGACCGCCGTGGATGCTGCCCTCGTGCTTATCGATAGCGTGAACGGCGTGGAAAAGCAGACTATAAAGCTCATGGACGTGTGCCGCATGCGCCACACTCCGATTATCACGTTCATCAACAAGATGGACCTTGACGGTCGCCATGTGCTCGACTTGCTCGACCAGATTGAAAACGTTCTGCATATCAAGACTGCCCCGTTTACGCTCCCGATTGGCGTGGGTAAGCTTTTCAAGGGCGTGTACTCCATTGCCGAGAATACGTTCCATACCTTCAACAAGGAAGAAGGCCATCAGGAAATCATCCAGATGGAAGGTCCGGATGACCCGCGCCTTGTGGAAATGTGCGGCGAGAACTGGGTGGAACAGTTCAAGGAAGAATACGAGATGGTCACGGGCGGTATGGATCCGTTCGACCACGAGAAGTTCCTGAAGGGGGAGATGTGCCCCGTGTTCTTCGGTTCTGCGGTGAACAACTTTGGCGTGCGTCAGCTTTTGAACGCATTTGCCAAGCTTGCGCCGCCCCCGATGGTGCGCGAGACCGACAAGCGTCCGGTGAATCCCGACGAAAACGACTTCAGCGCGTTCGTGTTCAAGATTCAGGCCAACATGGACCCCAAGCACCGTGACCGCACGGCGTTCCTGCGCATCTGCTCGGGCAGCTTTACCCGTGGCGAGAAGGTTTTCCATGTGCGTACGGGTCGTGAAATTCGCCTGGCCGCCCCGACGGCGTTCCTTGCGAAGGACAAGGAAGTCATTGACCACGCCTGGGCGGGCGACATCGTGGGTATCAATGACCCGGGACTTTTCCGCATCGGCGATACGCTGACTGATGGCGAGAAGATGAACTTCACGGGCATTCCGGACTTCGCTCCGGAACACTTTGCCCGTGTGACCTTGCTGAACCCCCTCAAGTCCAAGCAGATGGCGAAGGGCCTTGCCGAACTTAGCGAAGAAGGTGCTACCCAGCTCTATGAACCGCTCAAGTCGGCAATTCCGGTGATTGGCGTGGTGGGCGAGTTGCAGTTCGACGTGCTCAAGTTCCGCCTGCAGAGCGAATACGGCGCCGATGTTTCGCTGGACCGCGTGCCTGCTCACGGAATCCGCTGGGTATCTGGCCCCGAGAAGGACATGGGCAAGTTTGCCGAGGAATACGCGATGGATTGCATGATGGACAAGGAACGTAACCTCGTGTGCCTTTTCCCGAATGAGTACCGCCTGAACCTCGCGATGAAGAACTACGAGAACCTCAAGTTTGCGGAAACATCTCAGGGTTAGGAATTACTTAATAACTTCAACGGTCAACTTGTTGAAGGCAATCTTGCCGCCTTCGCGGAGTTCGAGCGCGGCGCGGAACGTGGTTTCGTTCTTCTTGAACGGCTCCAGCACGGGGGTCGCCTTGTCTTTTAGCAGTTTTTCGATTTCTTCGTCGCTGAATTTGCGTTGGTAGAACACCTGCGGGATGCCGTAGTTACATTGCGGGCACACGTAGGCGCCGGGCGCATCTTGCGGGCCGCTTTGTGACGGGCCGCTTTGCTGGGAAGTGCTGCCGCGGAAGCGCAGACTGTCGCCGCAGACGGGGCAGGGGAGGTCACGATGTTGGAATTCGAATACGGCGCGGCCCTTGTCGGCGCCTTCGCCCCACTTGAGGGCGGCCGCGAATTCGGAGCCCTTCTTGCTCTTGAATCCTTGAATGAGCGGCGTGTGCCCGCTCTCGAACAGAGCCGCGATTTCCTTTGCGGTAAGCACGTGCCCCGCGATGGTCTTGAAAAGCGTGAAGTTGCAGTCGTTTGTCATCCCCGGCTCTTTTCCATTTGTCATCCCCGGCTCCGGCCGGGGATCTTTGGATTGCGCAGTTCCTGTGCAGAATATCGCGTTCTTGTTCTCTTCGAGCGGGCTTCCGCACAGCGGGCACTTGTAATCCGTCTTTTGCCCGTGGAACTTGCCGTCGCTTTCGAATGCGAAATTGATATTGAAGTCCTTGTCGAGCGTGAGCTTGGCCGAGAATTCGGAGCCTTTCTTGCTCTTGAAACCGGAAAGCGGGCCGACGGTTTCGCCGGCGAGGAGCGCCTTGACTTCGGAATGGGCGAGCATCTTGCCTGCCACGGTGTGCCCGAACCTGAAGCTGCATTCCGCATTGGGGCACACGTAGCCCCACGGGGCTACGTCGAGCGCGCCGCCGCACTTGGGGCAGTTCAGCTTTTCGGTCGCGGCCTCGCGCTCGAACTGGCAGGCATAGCGGGCATGCAAGTCCGCAAAGAGCTGCTTCACGTATTCCACGATGCCGTCGCGAAATTCGACCGGCGAAAGCGAGCCCTTCTCGACCTGGGAGAGCTTGTACTCCCATTCGCCCGTCATCTCGGGCGATTTTACCTTCTCGTCCATGAGCGCGATGACATCGCGGCCTCGGGCGGTACTCACTAGGTAATTTTTCTGCGCCTCGATGAACCCGCGTTTCTTGAGCGTCTCGATGATGCCCGCCTGCGTGGCCGGCGTTCCGAGCCCGCGATCCTTCATGGCCTCGGCGAGTTCCTCGTTCTCGATTTGCTTGCCCGCCGTCTTCATCGCGGCAAGGAGTGTGGCCTCGGTGTAGTACTTGGGCTTGCTCTTCTTCTTTTTCTGCAGTTCTACGCTGTCGAAGGGGGAGGTGTCGCCCACGTTCCATTCCGGGAACGCTTCGACCAGGTTCGTGATTTCGTCGCTGTCGCCCTTGCCCTCGGCGCCTCCGTCTGCTTTTCCGGCATCCGCGCCGGCGTCGCCCTTCTTTCCTTTCGTCTTTCGTCTATCGTCTTTCGTCTCTAAAACCACCTCCATCTCGCTCCATACGTACGGCTTCAGCCATGCCTGCACAAAGCGTTCCTTCGCCAAGTCGTAAATCTTCTGCTCCATTTCGGGCAGCCCGTTCGGGGTTTCACCGGTCGGGATGATGGCGAAGTGGTCGGTGACCTTGCTCGAGTTGATGAACACGAAATTCTCGCTTTCGTTGCGCATTACGCCCTTCTGTTCGGGGCTTGCGAGCCTCTGGGCGAGTGCGTATGCCTCCTGCTTCATGGTGTCGGGCAGGTACTGCGAGTCGGTACGCGGGTAGGTGAGCAGCTTCTTTTCGTAGAGGTTCTGCGCGCAGTCCAAGACTTGCTGGGCGCTGAACTTGAAACGCTTGTTGCCTTCTTTCTGCAGTTCCGTCAAGTCGAAGGGCTTTTGCGGGAACTGCTTCTTCTGCTGCGTGTCGATTTTCGCGATGGTCGCCGGTGCGGGCGGCTTGCAGCGCTCCACGACCGCGTTCGCTTCCGCTTCCTTCTCGAAAACCGCGACTTTTAAACCTTCGGACTTCTTGTCAGATTCCTTTTCAGAAGCATCTCTTTCGTCTTTCGCCTTTCGTCTATCGTCTAATACGTATTGCGCCTGGTACCCTTTCCATGTGCCGACGACGCTGTAGTAGTACAGTTCCTTGAATTGCTCGACGATGGTGTCGCGTTCCACGACCAGGTTCAAGGTCGGCGTCTGCACGCGGCCCACCGAAATCATCTTCCCGCGGCCCGCTGTGAGTGTGTAGGCGCGCGTCGCGTTGAGCCCTACCATCCAGTCGGCCCGCTGGCGCAGGCGTGCGGCATAGCTCAGGTTTACGCGCTGAGTGGCGTCTTCCAGGTTCTTCCACGCCTTGTCCAAGTCCTTCGCCACGTAGCTGTTCACCCACAGGCGCTTGATGGTCTTCTGCTTGAAAGCGGGCGTAAAGTCGAGCACCAAATCGAAAATCAGGTTTCCTTCGCGGCCGGCATCCGCGCCGTTCACGAGCACGTCGGCCTGTTCCATCATCTGGCGTACCACCGCGAGCTGCTTTCGGGTGCTCTCGATTTCCATCAGGCGGAACTTTTCGGGCAACAGCGGCAGGTTCGAAAGCCGCCAGCCTCCCTCGTAACCGGGGTAGGCGTCGAGCGGCGCGAGCGTAATCAGGTGGCCCACGCACCAGGTGATGCAGTGGTTCTTGCCGATAAGGCATCCGTCGCCCTGCGTAAACTTCTCTCCCTCGATCCGCTCGAGCATCGGGCGGTAGTGCTGGTTTGCAACAGAGGGCTTTTCGGCGACGAGAAGAATCATGGTTGCCGAAAAGATATAAAATTGATGTGCGTCTAGGCCTGCTGTTTCCAGTGTTTTAGTTGCGAAAGGTGCGAGTCAAATATACCTACGGCCTGGCGCAAATGCAAGAAACAGGCTGTTGCGTTGTGTAAAAGATAAACTAGTCTTTTGATGGGACTTGTCTCGGCATCTTCAGGTTCAGGGGGCGGTAAAGCTCGTCGTATATCTGTTGGAGCTGTTTCGGCTCGAAATCGTAAAGGCGGAAAGTTCCAATGACGCTTCTTGCGGTATCGAGGTTGCCGAGATTCCTCCCGACCTGGATATGCTTGAAACCGACAATATTGATTGCCCGCATAAGGGGGAGAAGTTCGCGTAGAATTTGCTTGTTGTTGCCGCTTTCCAGTATCAGGACAATCCAGTCGCTATCGGGAAAATCGTTGAACCGTCTAGCTTGACGCACCATAGCCAGGTCCTTGGCGATTAAATTGAACGGGGACAACGGCTTGATTTCTGCGTGTGGAAAGTCCCGGTTGCGGATAGTTTCCAGTGAATTCGGAGGTCGCTCTCCCGAAAATCCGTCGCCGGTCATTGCGATGAACGCTCCGGTGGAATCGGTGATGTAGGCTTTGCTGGAATCGGAATGTAGCGCCCATATCTTTTTACCGGGGTCGTCTTCCGCTTCCTTCTGGATGGCGACGTATAGGACTTCCGGTTTTCTCTTTTGATAATCTTCTGATGAGGGATTGATGAGTTCCGTCAAAACGGTGTAATAGGTGTTCGGCTGGAACCCGCGCCGTGCTCCAATCACGAAATAGC
>FLNZ01000091.1_pt1 | contig 14432 bp, 9 predicted proteins | sample 1140391 | NCBI WGS metagenome assembly FLNZ01 (sample SAMEA3878171, study PRJEB12797) | bioreactor metagenome | biome: Moose rumen | place: Sweden | collected 2011-10
CTGAACCGGCACCCGCTCCCGCACCGGAACCTGCGCCTGCTCCCGCACCCGAACCGGAACCTGCTCCGGCGCCCGCTCCTGCACCTGCGGCACCCCCTGCCCCGCCTGCCGAAGACTTCGTGGACGACTGGGAATAAGCGGTTCACGCAATCTTTCAAAAAAGAACTCCGAAGGGAGTTCTTTTTTTCATTTAAACAAGATAAACATTCTTATTCCAAATTTCACAGTCTTAGATTTGAAATAAACGATGCAGTTTAATATATGGAAGGCGTCGGCCAAGGATGGGGAGGGTGCAGGGAGGGGCCCGTGCGGCCTTCGCAACTCCGAGCTGGGGCCCCTCCCGCACTTTTTTCTAAATTTGCAAACATGCCTACAAAGAAGCCCAAAGTTTTCGTTGTCCATTTAGGATGCGCCAAGAACCAGGTCGACGCGGAGAACCTCGTCGGCGAGATGCTGCACGCGGGCTTTGCCACCTGCGACAGCGCTGCCAAGGCGGACTACATCCTGGTGAACACGTGCGGGTTCATCGAGGCCGCGAAGGAAGAATCCATCAACGCGATTCTCACACAAATTAAAGGCAAGAAGGCAAGGCAGAAACTGATTGTGTCGGGTTGCCTCTCGGGCCGCTACGGCGAGGAGCTTGTGAAGGAACTGCCCGAGGTAGACTACTGGGTAGGCACGTACAAGCCTGGCGAGCTCCTGAAAAAAATGGGAATAGTCGCCCCGCAAAGTTGCGACGCGGAGAACATGGAGCGCATGAACCTCGGCGGGTTCAAGCACCATGCCTATTTGAAAATTGCGGAAGGCTGCAACCGGCGTTGCGCCTACTGCGCGATTCCGCTGATACGTGGAAAGCAGGTGTCGCGCAGCATCGAAGACATTGTGGCAGAAGCCAAGGAACTTGAAAAACAGGGCGTGCAGGAGATTACCCTCATCGCGCAAGACACGACATACTTCGGGCGCGAGAAGGGCAAGAAGGGCGGCACCTTGGCCGGCCTGCTCCGCGCGATTCTCGACAACACGAACATCCCGTGGATACGCACGCTGTACTGGTACCCGATGTTCGTGGACGACGAACTGCTGGACCTGATGGCGAACGAACCGCGCCTCGTGAAGTATGTGGACATGCCTATCCAGCACGCCAGCGACAACGTACTCAAGAACATGAAGCGCAACTACCGCAAAAAGGAACTCGTCGACATATTGCATAAGATTCGCGAGCGCATTCCGGGAGTCACGCTCCGCACGACGGTTCTGGTCGGGTTCCCCGGCGAGACGCACGAAGACTTCGAAGAACTGATGGAACTGCTGGAAGACATCCAGTTCGACCACCTGGGCGGATTCGTGTTCAGCCCCGAAGAAGGCACGCCCGTGATGGAGATGAACCTGCCCGCGGTAGACGAGAGCGAGGCGCGCGCAAGGCTCGATGCCGTGACCGACCTACAGGAAGAAATCGACGCGGAACACGCCGAATCGATGATTGGGAAAAAGGTTCGCATCATCATCGACCAGGTGGCGGAAGAAAGCGAATACCATTTTTACGGGCGCACCGAAGGCAACTCGATGGAGAACGACGACATCGTGAAGGTGCTCGAGGGCGACGCCGACGTGGGCGAATTCCACGACGCGCTGGTGGTAGACGCAGAACCGCACGAGCTGATTGTCAAATTGCTATAATGCAAAGACAATCGCCGGAATAAAATACAAGGATCCCCGCCCACGCAGGGCGTGGTCGAGGATGACGGCGGGTCATTTTTTACTATATTTCGCAGACCAAAATCGGATGAAGCGACGCGCAAGCGGCGCATCATTGGCCGGGCCCGTGTATCACAATGGATAGTGTCCCTCCCTCCGAAGGAGGTTATTCCGGTTCGATTCCGGACATGGGTATTAGAGCGCTCCGCACGGGGCGCTTTTTTTATTTGCAATTCGTTTGTCGTTTATAGTTTATAGCAACAGCATGATGCCGTCGACACCGAGCACCGTAACGCAGGCGACAATGGCAACCCCCACGAGGCCGCGCCCGAGGAGCGACGCGATGACTGCGGCAACGAGCGCGCACGCACCCGCAAGCACGCTGTTCGTGGAATAGAAGATGGCAGGCACCGTCATCGCGGCGAGAACCGTGTAGGGAACGTACGCGAGGAAGGAACGCCAGAAGCGGCTCTTGATCTTGCCTTTCAAGAGAACGAACGGGACAGCACGCAGCAGGTAGGTGACACCCGCCATCACGAGCAGGAAGAAGCAGTAATCCCTCAGGTTCATGCGCCCTCATTACTTTGTCTGCATTTCCCCGCGAGTTGCGCGCCGGAAGGTTGCACACCAGCAGATTGCACGCTGGCAGATTGCGCGCCGGAAAGATGCGCGCCAGCAGGTTGCACGCAGGCTGGTTGCGCGCCGGCCTGGCCATCGGGCGTATCGTCTTCATCGTCCTTTACCGGGAAGAGCGCTGCACCGAGGAGCGAGGCGACCAGCGCACAGATGATAATCGCAAACCCGACAGTCACGCCACTGAGCGCAGGCACGTACCTGAACGCGCAACTGCAGGCAATTGCAATCAGGACGGCGATAAGCGTGGGGCGATGCGCCTTCATCTGCGGGACTACGATGGCGACAAACATGCCGTACAGCGCCACCCCGAGGGCGTTCGTCACTACCGCAGGGAGGATTTCACCGCAAACCGCCCCGCAGAGCGTACCCGAGGACCACCCGATGTAGGGGAGCACCATGAGACCCGCGAAGTACCGTGCGGTCACTGGTTCCGCCTGGCTTACCGCAAGCGCGTAGATTTCGTCCGTAATGCCCGTTGCAAGCAGCAGGCGCTTGAACGTTCCGAAATTCGGCGCCACCTTCTGCGAGAGGGAAATCGCCATCAGGCTGTAACGCAGGTTTATAAAGAAAGTCGCAATCGCCATCTCGATAAAAGTGCCCGCGGCATCGGCCATAATCTGGAGACCCGCGAACTGACCCGCCGAGGTGAGGTTCGTCATCGAGATGAACGTGACCAGCGGCCAGGAAAGCAGCTTGGAACCCGCGATGCCGAACGAGAACGACACCGCGAAGTACCCGAGGCCTATCGGAAGGCCGTCCTGGACGCCTTTAGAAAACTTCATGGCGACAAATATAGAAAAATTCTATAGGAAATCTATGCAAATATGCAAATTTACGCATTTTGTAAGAAGGCGTAAAAACAAGGGAAGGCTTTGCCTTCCCTACTACGCGGATTATTCGCGCGGTCACCTATCGGTGCAAAAAATTCCTTGTTTACTTCACCACAATGCGGCGGACCAGCGTGTTGGAGCCCGCGCGGAGGCGAACCACCACGTTACCCTGGTGCAGGCTTTCGAGATTCACGGAGCCCTTCACATGAGCGATTGCCATGAGCGGGCGGCCCTGCATGTCGAACACTTCTACCGACATGTCGTTTGTGCCCGAGACATAGAGCGTACGGCCCGCGACAACCATCGAAAGCGGGCTTGATACGCGCGACATCGCGAGCGTCGGAGACTCGCTGGAAGAGGACTCCACAGCACTGCTACTGGACACACTTGCCGAGCTGGAACTCGGCGGCGGTGTGACGACGCTGGAGGAAGAAGGCGCGGAGCTTGAGCTGCTCGCCACGGAGGAACTGCTTTCAGGAGCGGTCACGACAAACGTAATCTCATACTTCTGCCCGTTAACCGTCACGGTTTCTACAGCCTTACCTACCGGGAAGTCCACATGCACAGAACCTTCGACAGTCACCACATCACCAGACTTCTTGAAATCAAAGAACCAAATATTCCATGTATCGCGATTGAATGTCTGCACGTTACTGAACGTGATGGTTTCAAACGTGCCGCCAGCGGCAACCGTCTGGTTCAAACTGCCCGCCACAACAACCTGGTTTGCGTCGCTCGAGGAGGATTCGGCAGAACTAGAAGACGATTCTTCACTGCTACTGGACACACTTGCCGAACTGCAACTCGGCGGCGGTGTGACGACGCTGGAGGATGAAGGCTCCGAGCTTGAACTGCTTGCTTCGGAAGAAGAGCTACTCTCTTCAGAAGAACTGCTTTCGGCGCTAGACGACGACGGCGTTTCGCTCGAGGACGATTCAACAGAACTCGAGGATTCCTCGCTGCTGCTCGATTCAAGCAACGAACTGGAACTTTCCTCGCTACTACTAGATTCCTCACTAGAAGAAGATTCTTCGCTGCTAGAAGATGCGACAGAACTAGAAGACCGCTCTACCACGGTAATCTTTCCTTCTGCATAAGCACTGCCGTCGGCACCAGTCACTGCAATCCTATAATCGTACACATAGGCGGTCAACGAATCTGCGACCGTACCCCAGATCGTGTAGGTCGTATTGCTCTTGCTGATCACGCCTGTCAACCCGGCGGGAAGGCCGGAAGCCTTCACCTCCGTCACATTTTGGATTTTAAATACAATCGGTTCGATATCGCTACCCGCAGTAACCTTCTGGTTAGCGTTCCCGCTCGTGAGCTCAAGTACAGGCAAGGCGGGCTTGTGCTTCACGGTAATCTTGCCCATCGCAGTCGAATCGTTATCGGCACCCGTCATGGAAATCGTATACGTGTATTCATGGTCGGTCAGGGAATCGGCGACAATACCGGAAATCGTGTACGTTTTCTCATTTCCGTTCAACTCGCCTTTTAATCCTTTTGGAATCCCAGATAAACTAAAATTCCGCACATTCTTGTACGAATAAACTATAGGCTCAATTTCTTCACCCGCCGTTACGGTCCGGTCCGCATTCCCGCCAACAACCTCGTAAGCAATCATGGCGGGCTTGTGCTTTACCGTAATTTTCGCGCTTGCCGAAGCATTGTTGTCCAGGCCGGTCACATCCACCTTGACAGTGAGTTCCTGGTCGCTCAGATTGTCATCAAGCAAACCGCGAACCGTTATCTCGTGAGCGCTCTCGTCAACAGCATAGGTAAACCCGCTTGGCTTAGTTACACTATAGCTCTTTATATTCGCGTACTTGAACACAATCGGCTTGATGGAATCACCCGCGGTCACCGTCTGCGTAGCGTTGCTCGTAACCTCGACGGTCGTAACCACCGGCTTGTGCTTCACGTTGATTACTGGTTTTACAACGAAGTTCGTATCCGGTCCGGTCACGGTCAGCTGCATCACGAACGAACTATCCGGAGCGTTCTCCGGAATGCGACCCGAAATCGTGTAGGTCTTCTTGTCCGAATCCCTCGTTCCACTCAGGCCCGACAAGACAGCCGCGCTGACTTTAGTCAGATTTTCATAGCGGTAGACAATCGGAGATATCTCGTCACCCGCAGTCACAGTCTGCGGCACGTTCCCGCTCGTGAGTTCAAACACCGTCCTCACCTTGGAACTGGAACTGCTACTCTCAGAGGAACTGCTAGAAGTCGGATTCGAAGTGCATGCCGTGTATGACGACGGGAGCGAATTGAACACATTAGCATTCACCCACCGGCCACTTTCAGAATAGTTCCACGCACCAGCAGTAGTAAAGTATGACGCGGTCTCGTTCTTTGCAGACACAGCCCAATTCGCACCGGAAAGATTATTATTCTTCATCCATTTATACCATTTTTCACTACTAGAAGCATTAAAGCCACCATTACCGCTGGGCGCGGAATTTCCCCATTCGGACACAAAAACAGAAAGTCCTCCGTTCATGGCAGCAACAGCATTTGCGCCCTGGTTATCAATAGAATGGGCGTACTGGTCATCCCCCGCATAGTAATGGAACGTGTAGGCGACGTTGCCATCGCTCAACGGAGCCGCAAGGGCAGCATTCGTATACTGGTCAAAATACGGAGTCCCCACCAAGACCAGGTTGTCCGAATATTTGCGGATTGTCTGGAGAATGGTCTTTGCATAGGGCGCAATACCATTCGTCCAATAGGTTCTGGCACCATTCAAATCTTGCCAGGTATCGTCCTTGCAATTTCCGAATTTCGGTTCATTATAGATTTCAAAAATCACATTGTCATACTTACCCCATGTCTTTGCCATGTATTCAAAGAACTCAGCAGCGCCACTCGTATTCGTTTCCGCGCAGTGACTGTGATAGTCAATAATTACATAGATGTCGTTATCGATGGCAGCCTGAACCACCTCATTCATCATGTTCTGATAATACTCTTTTTTATTGAAATAATAACCAGCATTGGCAGAGAACGCTTCGTCGACTCCCATCGGAGCACGAATCAACTGAATCCTGTGTTTTTCCACTAAGCCGTCCACATATTGGGCCTTCCAATAATCAGCCCCTTCGCTACCGGCAGCAATACTCCAGAAGAGGCTCATGCCCTGTACCGCGATCTCGTTACCGCTGGTAACGCCCTTGCAGGAACCGTAAATCCGGCCCGGGCCATTACCAACCTTGCCTGCCTGGAGCTGGCCATACTGGCTCACAGGTCCGGTACGACCAAACGCACTCGCCACCAAAAGGGCAGCCATCAAAAGCGCAATCTTCTTCATACACATCCTTCTGCAGGCGCTATCCAAAACTGGTTCAAGAGCCATTCCCGCAATAAGTGTAAATCTATATTTTTCGGGACAATATTTCACGTGACAAAAACCGCGGAAAAGGCTTTGCCGGTTACATGGGTAAACGTTTACGAAAATTTCCGATACGATATACCCCATTCGGGTACGAATTGTGTATAATTATTACATGCGCAAGGCCTTTCTCTACATATCCGTAATACTGCTTTGTATCGGGTGCTCCAATGAGAACCTTGACCAGGAATTGACCTCGCCATACAAGCAAACCTCCAGCAATGCGGACAGTTCCGCAGCGAACACCCTGGATTCACTCACGCTCCTCAAGATTCTCATAAACCTCCCTCCGAGCGAGAGCGACAACAAGGAATATCCCGACGCGGGAATACCGCGACTTTCCATTGTCACAGAAACCCTGAAGGACCCTGAAGACGAATACACTGACATCCCTGCGCTAGCTATTATCCTCAAAAACGGCGAAATCATCTCGGACACGATGAGCCTTTCCATACGCGGAAGGGGCAATACATCTTTCGAGATGCCCAAGCGCAGTTTCAAGATAGAACTTACAGACAAAGTAAGTCTACTGGGCATGCCCGAAAACAGGGACTGGGCGCTACTCGCCAACTACGGCGACAAGACCCTTCTCAAGAACCACATCGCGTTCAAGCTTTCCGAATGGCTCGGCGCATCCTACACCCCACGTTCGCAGTTTATCGAACTTTTTCTGAACGGGGGTTACCGCGGTGTGTACCAGCTGACCGAAACCGTCGAGGTCGCCAAGAACCGGGTAAACATTCCCGAGCAGGAGAACTCATACCTGGTCGAAGTGGACCGCAAGTACCGAGACGACGAATCCGTAGTCATCAACGAGCGCGAAATGGCGTTCCGGATACACGCCCCGAAGGACCCGACCGAAGAAACGATGGACAGGCTCAGGCTCCACCTCGACAGCCTGGAAAGGTACCTTGAATACATCCACCAGGACTATACGCTAGCCCTGGACAGCACGCCCGACAACTGGTTCGACATCCAGGACTTCGTTCGCCACTACTGGATACAGGAATTCGCGAAGAATACCGACGCCATCCCGTACACGAGCGTATTCTTTACCTGGGTTGCCGGGAGCGTCATCCGCATGGGCCCCATCTGGGATTTCGACATGGCCTTCGGTGTTCCCGCCGCACAAGAATCCCCTACGGGATGGTACATCCGAAACTACTCCTGGTACCGGCGCCTATCGAAGACGCCGAACGTGGGCGACTCCATCGCCACATACTGGGAAGAAAACCGCGGGGTATTCGAAGCGCTCCCGGATTCCATCGGCGTATTCGCCGAGCAGATATCTGCCGCAGCCGAAAACAACTACCGCTGCTGGAAAGATATTCTCGGCAACGTCAACGACGACGCCCACTCGAAGGCTTACGACACCTATGCCGAAGCGGTCGAAGACCTGAAGTCGTGGGTACGCGAACGCACCCGCTGGATAGACGATAATCTATAAGAAACTAGGGAGGGTAAAAAATACCCCGCTCTAGGCGGGGCGTAAAACGGTTCGAAACGCGTCAACGATTAGTTTTCGTTGTTGTGCATTTCCATGGTTTCGCGGTCCATCGTGTGCTGCAGGTATTCCTTGAAGTCACGGTCGATGTTCACACCGTCAAAGTCCATGTCGTCGTTTTCCAACACGAACACGGCGCTCGGGTTATCGAGCCAGCCCACCACGTCCACGCCGTCAAGTTTCATGGACTTGTCGCCGGCGAGAGCTGCAACGTATTCGACCTTGGACTTGGGCACCCAGCCCTGGCCGCAGCTACCCTTGACCAGAACATCGGTATCGCCGTCCTTGACGATGGTAAGTTCGTCATTGAACCCGGCAGTGCAGACTACGTTTCCACCACCCTTTTCCTTGGTGAGTTCAATATCACCGAGCTTGGATTTGACCTTATTAGGAGCAGCGAAGGCTGCAGCGACCATCAAACCAAGTGCCATTACGAAAAGCTTTTTCATATCGTTCCTCAAAAGCAAGGTAAAATATTCAACAATGCATAAGGAATATACCTTTTATTTTTGCAATTGGTCACAATTTCTTTTAAATTTTTACATCATGAAGAAGATTTTTGCCATTTTTTGCGTTTTTTTAGCCCTCGCCTGTGCCTTTTTCGCCTTCCAGATGAAAAATCGGCTGGCCGAGACCTCCAAAAACGGCGAAACCGTGCTCATAAACATACCCAAGGGGAGTTCCGCCGGGCACATTTTCGGCATCCTCCGCGAGAAGGGAATCTGGGACGACGAACTGGCCTACAAGGTCTGGTGCAAGCTTAACCCGCCCTCCCCGAAGGCCGGCTGGTTCGAGATACCCCCGCACCAGACCCTCGACGAAATTGCGGGCATCATCGGGAGCGGCAAGACCGCGGTACGCCGGGTGACCATACCCGAAGGTCGAGCCTCGTGGGAGATGCCCGCCTACATAAAGAAGGTATTCCCCGAACTTGACGAGAAGCGCTGGAACGACCTGGTCCAGGACCCGAAGTTCGCCCGCAGCCTGGGAGTAAACGCGAACACGCTGGAAGGCTACCTGCTGCCCGACACCTACCCCTTCCCCATCGACGCGGACGAGGAGACGATACTCAAGCAGATGGTGGCAGCGAACCTGAAGGTGCGCGACCAGTTTATGCCCGACTCGGCAAGTTCCATGTGGAAGACGCTCGGCAGCTGGCACAAGGTGCTTACACTGGCAAGCGTAGTCGAGGAGGAGACGGGCATTCCCGATGAGCGCCCGCTTATCGCCGGAGTATTCCACAACCGCCTGAGGATTGGCATGCCGCTCGGGGCAGACCCGACGGTGCGGTTCATCTTCAGGAACCTGACCGGGCCGATCTACAAGAGCCAGCTCAACAGCGACAGCCCGTACAACACCCGCAAGTTCAAGGGGCTCATGCCCGGGCCCATCTCGAACCCCGGGCGCAAGGCGATACAGGCGACGCTGCACCCCGACAAGACCGAGGCTCTTTACTTTGTTGCAAAGGATGACGGGAGCATGACGCACTTCTTCAGCAAGACGCTCTCCGAACACAACAAGTACAAGGACGTGGCGGCAAGGAACCGCGGGGAATAAAGCTAGAACAGGTTGTAATTGCCGACGCGGAAGAACAGGTCGTAGTCGCCGAACTTCTTCAGGTCGCCGAAGGTATCGCTATCCACGATGCGCGACATACCCGCATAAATATTGATTGACTTGTACGAGAACCGCAACGCAGGTTCCAGTACAAAGCGGTCCTTGCCGAGGCTCGCCGTCGGATTTTCCTCGAAGTCACGCATGTAGGCCGTATACACCCAGGCACCGAGACCCTTGTAATGTAGCCCTGCATTCAGGCGCACAAGCCCGTAGTGGTGCGAAGCCAAGTCCGGGTTCAGCCATTCCGTGCTCCACGGGCTCGCAGCGATACGCGGGCGGATGCAGTTATCGAGTGCAGAAATCTCGAACGATTCCGGATACACATAGCCGTAGCCATCCTTGTGGTACTTGTTCATCGCGAACGCGGCGAAAGCGCCGAGGGTCACAAACGGGCGGGGCGACGCAGAGTAGGCCGCATCGGCATAGAAGGTGTAGAACGAGGGAACGTGCTCGTCGAACCCGAAATCATACCCAACAGAAGTGAGCCCGAGTTCGGCATGCGCGGCAAGACCACCTAGCGGGAACCAGGTCGCAGTATCGCCCATCTCGAACGAATAGCGAATTTTCTGCGATGCCGGATAGTAGTTGTACGGTTCATCGCCGTATATTTTGCTTTCGAGTTCCACCTCCCTATCGGCAAACAGGAAGTTTGCAGAAACGGACTGGCGCGGCTCGAACCTGTAGTAAAGCGATGCAGATATATCGCTCTTGTCTTCGGCATAGACGCGCTTGTATGCCAGCTGATTTTCGACAAACGACTCGAATGGGCGCATGCGGTTCCAGTCGTAGCGGACACTCAGCCCCCAGTCCTTGCTCCAGAGGCGCTCAATCCTGAGGCTCGGCGAAAAGCCGTAGGAACGCCCGCCGTAAAAGCCCGAAAGCGAAAGTTCTATCTGCATCTGGTCCACATAGTAGAACGAAAGTTCCGCGTATGCATTCGGGCCAACCGCATTCGACCCGAAGCCACCCACCGCCACGTCGAACGTGGGCAGAACCTTCGAACCAACAAGCACGTCGCCATCGGAAAGCATATCGAACGAGACAGAATCGAACGAGGGGAAACGCGAAACTCCATAGGCAAAATTGCGGGGAGCGACAAGGCCCGTATCGGAAGCATTCCAGTACGACTTTACCGGGCCGTGCGTTTCGGGAGGAAGGCTATCATAGACCGGCTTGAACTTGAACCACGGAACCGATGCGATACGGTTTGCCGCATAGTCCGCCTTGCGGCTCCCGAGGGCAGACATCTGCGTGAGCCTTGATTCCAGCGCAGAAAAACCTGCCTGAATCCAGCCGTTGCGCGAGGAATCCTGCAGGGAATGCGCACGCACGATTACACCCGGCTGGGAACCGAGATTCCTGAGGGCCGCATCCCGGATGACGCGATGCCACGCAGGGCCCCCCGATGTACCGCGAATCGGGTCGGCGACAGCGATAATCGCGACCTCGTTCGGGGAATCTTCCAGAGGGAGCGCCAGGTACGGGCAATATTCCCCGGACTTGTCGTTGCCCCTTACGGGAAGGCTCGCAAAAATGCTTTCATAGGAATCGCCCGTAACGCCGTCGCACCCGAGGGTAGCGAACGGTATGCGGTAGCCATCCCGGTGACGGAGTACGGATTCCTGCAGGCGGAGGCGGGCCAGCGCGGATTCGATTGCGGAGGAATCCGGCGAGAGCGGCTTCAACTGCCGGTGAAGGCGGCCCGAAGAATCCAGCTGGATGGAGAAACGCTCGCGAAGGCTCGGCACGCCCGTCTCGGAAACAGGAATGCTCGGGCGCGACGCATTCTGGTGCGAACCCTCCTGATACAGGCCGTTCTCAAGCGCATCGAAAATCGTGGCCATGTCGGGGTCGAGAAGTATCCGCTGGATGTTATCAGGAGATACACCCTTCGCCCAGAGCGCGCCCACCAACGCGCCCCACGATGTTCCCACGACGGAATCGACCGGCACGGAGTACGCCTCTATCGCATAGAGCACGCCCAGGTGGAACCACGGGGAATTCTCGCCACCGCCCAGGTACAAAACCGACTTCGCATTTGCCGGGAGCGCAACCGAGGCAACCGCGGAATCGAGCGCGGAAGGAGTGAGCGGGAGTTCGGCGGGAACGGAATTTGCGGCCGTCGCGGAATCAGGAGATGCCGCGGAATCAAGAGATGCCGCGGGTGTTGCTGCAGATGCGGAAGGCGCCACGGAATCGGAAGATGCCGCGGGTGTTGCTGCAGATGCGGAAGGCGCCACGGAATCGGGTGCGGCAGGTGCAGGCGTCGCGACAGGAACTTCCGCCGCAAGCGCGTCAATCTGCTGCGCGGGCAACAGCGAAAACGCCGCCAGGGTGGCAGCGCAGGCAAACGCAAGAGCGTGCCTAGCCGAGCCTTGCCGGGTTAGAAACATACCTCTCCGCGTCTTCACGTGCTACATAACCGGACTTCACCAGTTCCGCAAGGCAATCGTCCATCAGGAGCATTCCCTCTGCAGGCGATGCCGCGATGATGGAAGGCAACTTGAAGAATTCGCCACTGCGGATGAGCGTCGCCACGTTCTGCGTATTGAGCATGACTTCCCACGAGGGGACGGCACCACTACCTTCGGCAGCACCCGGCAACAAGCGCTGCACCACCACGGCCTTCAGCTGGTCAGCAAGCATGGCACGGCACAGGTCACGTTCGGCATTCGGTACCGACGCAAGCAACGTATCGAGCACGCCCGCAGAATTACCCGCAGTCACGCAGCACACCACAAGGGCCCCGGCCTCTGCGGCACGAAGCATCGCAATCACGTTCTCGCCCGCAAAATCGCCCAGCCAGAACAGGTCACAACCGCTACGGAGAGCCTGCAAAATACGTTCGTTCACAGAACCCACGGAATCCTTGAGCACGAGGCTTTCGCCCGTCTTCACCGGGATTTCTTCGGATTCGTTCAGCAGGCTTACGCGAAGAACTTTAGAACAACATAACGTACTGATAAACGAGGTCGCAGTAGTCGTCTTGCCGGAGCACGCGGGGCCCGCAAAGACAATCAGGCCGGAACTGCGGCCAGCCAGCCCGAGTACGGATTCCGGCGCCCCGAGCGAGGCAAAGTCCGGACATTCATCCATAAGCGGACGGAAAACGGCGGCATTCCCGAGAGCCTCGCGGAAAAAGCGCACGCGCCACTTGACACCAGCCCACGGGCCGCATATCATGGAGCCTTCGTCGCCTTCCATGGAACCAAGGAATTCCCGCAGGGTCCCGAACTCAATTGCGGGTGCATCGGGAACGGCACAAACACGACCGGCGAGGCGCACCGCGGAAGGGGCACCCTCGGTAACGATGAGTTCGCTACCGCCGACATTCACCACATATTCCAAGAGGGATTCAATTTCTGTAGCCATACGAAACCTCCTTATGCCGGCCTGTACGCCGCAAAGCGGCGGCTATCGTAAGCGCGCTTCCAGGCTTCCGCACCGTCGATATAACCGGATTCCACGCACTTCTGCAGGGAATCGTCCAAAGTAATGCCCTGGTCCTTCTGGCTGCTGATTGCGGCAACCAACTGCGACAGTTCGCAGCGGCGAATCATGTTCGCAACCGTAGAGGTAACGCGCATCGCCTCGCAGGCAAGCACCAGGCCCTGGTTCTGCACCACCGGGATAAGGTGCTGCACAATCACGCCCTTCAACTGGTCGGCAAGCGTGCACGCAAACGCGGCGCGGCTCGATTCCGGAACCTCGACCAGCAACTTCGAGAGCAGGGCGTGAATGTTGTTACCGCCGGTAACGGCAAACACAAGCGCGCCCGCGTTCGAAGCCTGCAGCAGCAGGTTCAACTCTTCCATAGACTGCAGATGGTCAAAGCATATCACGTCGGCGCCGTCACGCATGGCAAGCTCAATGCCCGCGATGCCGCTCTTCACATGGAGCCCGACTTCCTTCTGGGCAAGAGCCCCGTTCGGGTTCTTGAGCAGGCGTTCGATGGGCCGTTCTATCGTGTGGATATAGCACGGGCGATTTGCGGCTACGGTTTCGATAAACGTGGTCATCGTGGTAGAGCGCCCGCTCGCCGACGGGCCCGCAATCAGCACGAGCCCGCTCTGCAGTTCGGCAAACGACTGGCAGAACGGCGGCAAGAAGAGGTTTTCGAAAGAGATGGACTCGCTCTGGATGACGCGAATGGAGATACTCGGGTTCACGTCGTTCCAGATGACGGAAATGCGTGCACGCCCGACACCTGGGAGCCCGAATGTCTTGCTGAAGTTCTTGCCCGCAACAACCTTGTAACCGTCAGCGAAACCCTCGGACGCCTCGGCCAGCAGGTCCGCCACGCGGGTGCGGTCAAGCGTCTGCTCGGTCACCGGGAATATTGACCCGGACTGGCGCATCATCACCTCGCGGCCGGCAAACAGGTAGATATCCGTCGCGCCGAACTTGCGGGCATACGCAATCATCTTCTTCAGGCTCATCGTCACCAGCAGGTTCTCGGGAGCCATGACCTCGGACCCTTCGCCCGAAACCACCGCGAATCGCGAAGGCAGTTCGCCATTCGCGGATTCATCGTCATTCTCGCCTTCCGTAGAGATGCCGATGCTCGAGATGCTCGTGGATTCCAGGCCAGAAACCTTCTCCACCACCATGTTGGAAGAAGAGGCCTCGCCATAGATGCTGTTGCCCTCAATCTGCAACGCAGGTTCTTCCGGGGCCACAGGCGCCGATGCCTGGGGCTTTACTGCAGGGGCGGGCTTCGGGGCCGGAGCGGGGGCCGCGCTTTCTGTCCGAGCAG
>FLNZ01000092.1_pt1 | contig 14346 bp, 14 predicted proteins | sample 1140391 | NCBI WGS metagenome assembly FLNZ01 (sample SAMEA3878171, study PRJEB12797) | bioreactor metagenome | biome: Moose rumen | place: Sweden | collected 2011-10
TGCGATTTACCAGAAATCGCTGAAAGATCATAAAATCATCCAGAGCATGAGCCGTAAGGGCAACTGCCTGGACAACGCCATGATGGAGAACTTCTTCGGGATAATGAAGTCGGAGCTTCTCTACCCGAACACGTTCAGGGACATGGACCACTTCAAGCAAGAACTGAGGAAATATATCGAATACTACAACAACGACCGGATAAAACTGCGCCTAAACGGAATGAGCCCGGTACAATACCGGACTCATAACTCAGTTTTATCCTAACTTTAAACTGTCCAACTTTTTGGGTTCAGTTCAAATTCGGGTGTGCGTTGTAAGCCTTATTCTTATTGCGTAAAACTTTGGTCGTGTTTTAAGGACGCGAGAATAAGAGCAAATTACTCTAAAACCGGTCGCCCTTCACCTTGCAGTTCAGGGCTATGTCAATGAAAAATATACATAATTAGGAATAAAAAAGGAGATGCCGGGTCAAGCCCGGCATGACAATTTGCGCAAGAACGAATGGCGATTTTCACCTGAAAACGCCCACTTTTTCAAAACTCCCTTGAAAAAGTGTATTCAAACGCACAAAAGTGGGTTGAAAAAGTGCATTCGGGGGTGTTAGGGGGCGGAGCCTCTTAGGAGAGAGGGTAGCGGCCCTTCGACAGGCTTAGGGACCTTTGTCACTGGGACTGGCGATGGAAGCGAGGGGGAAGCCTCCCCCTCCTTAGCACTCATACTTTTTTGAAGCAATCTTTCGTCTTTCGTCTTTCGTCTCTCGTCTAAAAAGTTATCTTTACCCGCATGAAAAAATACCACTTGGCCACATACGGCTGCCAGATGAACGAGTACGACTCGGCGATGATTGCGCAGGAGCTCGACATGTGCGGTTGCGTCGAGACGAACAACCAGGAAGACGCCGACATCATCATCGTGAACACCTGTAGCGTGCGTGAAAAGGCCGAGGAAACCGCCATCGTCAACATCAGCAAGCTCAAGTACTTGCGCAAAAAGAATCCCGATGTGAAAGTCGTGGTATGCGGTTGCATGGCGAAGAATCGCGGGCCGGAACTTTTGAAGCGCCTGCCTAACGTGAGCTACATCGTGGGGCCGGACCAGTACAAGAAAATTCCGGAACTGTTGCTGGGCGACGCCAAAAGCCCCTTGCACCTGACACACCACAAGATGTTCATCGACGAGGACCTGAGCGAGAACTACCTGGGCGAATATGCGAAGCTCCAGAACGACTTCACAACCTTCGTCGCCATCCAGCGCGGTTGCAACAAGCGCTGCAGCTACTGTATTGTGCCATACCTGCGCGGGCCGGAAAAGTACCGCGACATGGAAGACGTGCTTGCCGAAGTGCGCAAGGCGGCCGACAAGGGCATTACCGAGGTGACGCTGCTGGGCCAGACGGTGAACGCCTACAAGACGGAAGGCGGCAATTTTGCGGACCTGCTTACGAAGGTTTCTGAAATCGGGGGCATCCGACGCATCCGCTTTACGAGCCCGCACCCGAGGCATTACACGAACGAGCTCATCGACGTGCTGCTGAACAACCCGAAGGTCTGCCACTACGCGCACATCCCCATCCAGAGCGGCTCCGACGCCATGCTCAAGAAGATGCGCCGCCAGCACAATATGGAGCAGTACATCTCGATTATCGAACAGCTGCGAAGCAAGGACCCGTTCTACGGGATTTCGACGGACGTGATTTGCGGATTCGTGGGCGAAACGGAAGAGGATTTCGAGCAGACGCTCAAGGCTTTTGAAACCTGCCAGTTCGACTCCGCGTTCATGTTCATCTACAGCCCGCGCAAGGGCACGGAATCGTACAAGGAAGCGGAGACACTCACCGAGGCTGAAAAGAACGAGCGCCACGCGCGCCTGGTGGAACTGCAGAACGCCATCACGCTCAAGCGTAACCAGATGATGCTTGGCCGTACCGAGGAACTCCTGGTAGAAAAGAACTCCGTGCGCGACGAGACGGAACTGCGCGGCCGCACCGACAACTTCAAGAAGGTGGTGTTCAAGCCGGAAGTTGGCCAGATCGTGAAGCCGGGCGACTACGTGAAGGTGAAGCTGGACGACATTCGCGGGTGGACGATACGAGGAACGCTGGTGTAAGATGTGGGGTGTGAGGTGTGGAGTGTGAAATGTGTAGTGAGAAGTGCGAGGCGATGAGTATGAAGTTTTGGAATGTTCGCGGAATTGCCGCTATTTTGTTCTTGATTTGCAGTACAAGTTCACTTGCGCAACCCGCAGCAAATGCCCCCGCAGATTCGCAGGCGACCGTTACAATCGCCGATGCGCAGAAGGCGTACGTGGCCGGCAAGTGGAAAGACGCCGCACGACTCTTTGAGCAGGCATGCCCGAACGAGCCCGACTCCGTGCGCACGGAATGCTACCTGTGGAACGTTCTCGCGCTCTCGCAGATTGGCGCCGCAAAGGAATTCAGCACCGCGGGCAAGAGGCTCGACAGCCTCATCAAGAAGACGAACCCGCAAAAGGCCGTATACGCCGACCTCATGATGACAAAGGCGCAGTTCCAGCTGTACATGGGCCGTAACGAGAAGGCCGCCGAGGCCCTGATCCACGCCATCGAGACTTCGCAACCGCACCAGGCCATAGTTCTGCAGAAGGTTTGCGCCGTAGTGCAGTCGAAGGTGAAGAACCCGACCCTCGACGAAACCTGCAAGCGCCTGAGCGAGCCCGGCGTGGATGCTTCGACACCCACGCCGGATCCGCCCCCTTCGACCGGCTCAGCAACCGAACAACCTGCCGCAGTTCAGTCTGTAACCGAGCAACCCGCAACTGAACCGAAGGCAGCAGCACAACCGGCCAACGACGCAACCACGGCACCTGCGGCAGAACCCGCGAAAACTGCCCCCGCCGACACTGCCGCAAAGGCGACACCGGCACCGGCGGTCCAACCTGAAAAGCCCGTTCCCGCAGCCGCACCCGCCCCGGAAAAAGAATACTGGATTCTGCAACTCGGTGCGTTCGGCGTGAAGAGCAACGCAGAACTCCTGGTCAACAACCTCAAAAAACAGGGCATCAAAGGAACCATCGAAGAACGCGTAGGCGAAACCAAGACGCTCTACCTGGTGCAGACCGGCAAGTTCGAGACCAAGGAAAAGGCAGTTGACTTCGGAGCGAGCAAACTCACGCCGCTCAATGTCGAATTCAGGCCCATTTTGAAAAAATAATGCAGCGCATCGGTACGTTTTCGCCTGAAAATTCGCTTATTTTGAGCAAATATCGCCTTTTTCCCTACAAAAAAGGCAAAAACTGTGCTATATTTGTGTTACCCCTAAGCCGGGGTGGTGAAATTGGTAGACGCGCCGGACTCAAAATCCGGTACTCGCGAGAGTGTGAGGGTTCGATTCCCTCCCCCGGCATTACGGATAGGAGTAGGTAAAACATGTCTATTTGGAGCAAGATTGTTCTAGCAGTGTTCTTTGTCGGTGCGATGGCTTTCGCACAGTTCGACGATGAACCGTCAAATGACGATTCTACCGAGCAGTCCTACTCATACGGGGACGACGAATCTGCAAGCGACGAACCCGCTGGCGAGGCCAAGGCCTCCGGTGACCAGTGGGAAGGTTTCCGTTACGAAGACCTCGGACTGACCCAATGGGAATTCCAGCAGGCCAAGGAAGAGGGCATCACCCGCGACAAACTTACCCGTCTCGTTGAACTCGGCGTCCGCATATCCGAATACCTCCAGAAGCCCTGGAACAAGCTCGGCGTAAGCGAAGAGGACTGGCTCGCCCAGCGCTCTCAAGGTATGGAAGATGCCGACATCGACCGTTCCTACCGCCACCGTTCCGGCAACCAGAGCCTTGCATACGTATCCCTGCTCCTCCCCAGCTACTACCAGTGGAAATCCAGCCAGGCCACGAAGGCTATCTGGATGGACGCCCTGTGGGTAACGAGCGTCGGTGTCACCACCTACCTCTTTATTGACGGCAGCTCCGCCTGGTGGTACGGCCTCCTCGGTGTCGCAGCAGCGCACATCTGGTCGTTCGCCGACGCATTCTTCGGCACGCAGTGGGATAGCAACCCTGACGCAAACCGCTTCAGTTTCGGAATCATCCCGACCCCCGAAAAGGGCGTGCTCGGAGCATTCCAGGTCAAGTTCTAAGCGCACCATGCAGCTGGAATTACTCAAAAGCAAAATTCACAGAGCCACGGTTACCGACGCGAACCTCAACTACGAGGGTTCCATCACTATCGCCCGTGACCTGATGGATGCCGCGCACATCCTCCCCTTCGAGAAGGTGGGCGTGCTCGACGTGAACAACGGGAACCGCCTCGACACATACGTTATCGAAGGCCCCGCGGGCTCGGGCGTCATCTGCCTGAACGGTGCCGCAGCTCGCCTCGTGCAGCCCGGCGACCTCGTGATTATCGTTGCCTACGCGACCATGAGCGAAGACGAAGCCAAGACGTGGAAACCCACTGTCATCCACGTGAACGCCAAGAACGAAATCGTCTAGTTATTAGTTTTTAATTATTAGTCATTAGTTTTATGATCGTGGCTTTGCCACCCGGTTGTTTTATTTCAAAAAGCCTTTTCTAACGACCATTGACCAATGACTAGTGACCGCCCTAAATGCTATATTCATTGTATGCGGTTGATATTCGCACTCATATTTGCACTAGCAGTTTTATCTTTTGCAGAGACTCCTGCAAAGGCTGATTCCGCCGTAGCCGAGCGCGACACTACAGCGAAATTAGCAGGCACCGCCGGCGATTCGATTATCGACACCGTTTACCTGATTCCCGACGACGGCATTCCCTGGAACCGCTCGTACTTCCCGCGAGAACGCCTGCTGCGCAAATCCTCGATAGACCAGGCCCTGAGCGTAGGGTTCACCTATTCTGCAAGCTTTACCAGCGGGCCATTCGGCAGTTTTGCCCAGCAGAGCTACCTCGCCCACCTCGCCTACGAATTCACACCCGACCTTCACCTGTATGCCGATCTCGGGTTATGGATGCCACTGTACGCGAATTTCAGTTCCGGAGCGCCCATCGCAAAAGAAGACGTGCGCCAGGGCAAGGTGGAATTCGTGCTCCCCGCAATAGCGCTGGAATACAAGCCCACGGAGAATTCCTACATCCAGCTGATGCTTGTGAACGAGAACGACGCCCGGAAGGCGTACGGCCCGCTCCGTTACTACTACGGATGCCCGTGGAGAACGGGTTATTATTGCAGGTAGAAGGTTCGCCCTATTGAAAATTTCTATCTTTGACGCGTGCATTTACCACGTCACGACATCTTTAGAAAGGGACTGCGCCCGCTCGTTTTTGCCGCGCTGGCAATAAGCGTTTTGCTGCTTTCGGGCTGCGAAGAAAAGAAGGTCGTCGTGAAGGAAAAACGCACCTACAAGGGCGATGTCGAAGTCCTGAACAGTTGCGGGATACCGGGTGCCGCCGTAAAGATGCGCACCTTCTTGCGCGAGAACGGCTTCGACGTGGTAAGTTTCGGCAACGACCGCCTGCAGAATAACGACGAGACCATCATCGTGCTCCGCAACCCCGAATGGGAAGGCGCACAGGCGCTGGCACAGACCCTCAAGACAAAGAACGTGCTTACCGTCGTGAGCAAGAGGGCGGTAGTCGACGTGGCCGTTTACATCGGCAAGGATTTTGAACAAATAATAAAACCCGAACAGGAAGAAACAGATGACAACTAAGAAGCAAGAACTTCCCCAGTCCGTACAAGTCGGCGCAAGCATTTTGTTTGAACTTCGCGCCCAGAACGTGCAGCTGATGGACCTCCGCGGAGTCAAGGACGTGACCGACTACTTCCTTGTGGCGACCTGCGAGAGCGAAGCCCAGATGCAGGCGATTCTGAACGAACTGCGCAAGGAATTCAAGGCGAACAAGCTCCCGTCTGTAGGCGTGGAATACAAGGAAGGCGTGCGCTGGGCAGTGTTCGACGCGGGCCTCGACCTGATGGTCCACCTGTTCGAAGAAGAAAAGAGGAGCGAGATTTCACTTGACCGCCTGTACGCCGACGGCAAGATTGAAACCCTCGACGAAAACGACTTTGTGAAGAAGACCACCAAGAAGAAGAGCAGTGAAGATGAACTCGTTTGAGCAAGAAATCGCAGAAGCGCTCGCCGCCACCGGTTCCTTCGAGAAGGAAGCCGCACTCAAGCTTATCTCCGTGCCGCCTGACACCAGCCACGGCAACTTTACCATCCCGTGTTTCTCGCTCGCGAAGGTGATGCGCAAGGCCCCGAAGATGATTGCGGAAGATTTGGCCGCACAGGTGAAACTCCCCGCAGGCCTTTCGAAGGTGGAAGCCGTGAACGGCTACCTGAACTTCTTCATCGACCGCGGATTCCTCGCGAAGTCGACTCTCGAAGAAATTGCCGCGAAGGGCTTGGAATACGGGCACGCCGCCCCGAACGGGAAGGTCGTGTGCATCGACTTCAGTTCCCCGAACATCGGCAAGGAACTCGCCTTCCACCACCTGCGCTCCACGATGATCGGAAACTCGCTTTCCCGCATCTACAAGGCAGCAGGCTACAAGGTGGAACGCATCAACCACCTAGGCGACTGGGGTACCGCATTCGGCAAGCTCATCGTGATGTACCTGCGCGAAAACCGCCCGACGGACGACGCCACGCTCGATAGCCTCACCGTGAAGGAACTGAACATCCTTTATGCAGCCTTCTCCAAGGCCAGCAAGGAAGAGCCTGGTCTCGAAGACGAAGCGCGCGCCGCATTTACCAAGCTCGAACAGGGCGACGAATTCTACCGCAAGCTCTGGACCGCCTTCCGCGCAGCGACACTCAAGGAACTCATGCGCATCTACGACATGATGGGCGTGAACTTTGACCACTACACCGGCGAATCCTTCTTCGAAGACAAGATTCCGGCCATTCTCGACGAGCTCCGCGAAAAGAACCTGATGGTGAAGAGCCAGGATCTGGACGTGGTGATGCTCGACGAATTCGACCTGAACCCCTGCCTTATCCGCAAGAGCGACGGTTCTACGCTGTACGCGACCCGCGACCTCGCCGCCGCTTGCTACCGCAAGAAGGAATACAACTTCGACAAGTGCCTTTACGTGGTGGACCTCGGACAGGCGCTCCACTTCAAGCAGGTGTTCCACGTTTTGAAGAAGATGGGACGCGAATGGTACAAGGACATGTACCACATTCCGTTCGGCGTGATTCTGCAGCTGGTGGACGGCAAGTGGGAAAAGGGCAAGACCCGCACGGGTACTGCAAGCCTCTTGCGCGACGTCATCGAAGCCGCCCAGAAGAAGATTCTCGAATTCATCAACGAGAAGAATCCGAATCTTGAGAACAAGGAACTCATCGCCCGCCAAATTGGCATTAGCGCCCTTACCTTCAACGACTTGAAGAACAGCCGCCTGAAGGATGTGCGCTTTGACTGGGATGCCGTGATGAGCTTCGAAGGCGATACCGGTCCGTATGTGCAGAATGCCCACGTACGCCTGTGCAGCATTATGCGCAAGGCCGGCATTGAACGCGCGGACCTCGCCGCCGCAATCAAGGACGTGAACTTCGCCGAACTCAGTGACGATGCGGCCTACAGCCTCATCAATATTCTGTCGAAGAAGGGCAAGAAGATTCTGGATGCCGTCGCCGGTGACGAACCGAGCGTTCTCGCCCAATATGCCCTGGAAATCGCAGAAGCCGCGCACAAGTTCATCCACGAAGACCGCGTGCTCGGGAGCGCCGAAGAAAAGTCCCGCCTGTTCCTGGTTCAGGCCACGCAGATTGTGCTCGAGAACGTGCTCGACCTGCTCGGGCTCTTCCCGATTCGCCAGATGTAATATACGCCCCGCCCTACGGCGCGACGCATTTTGATACATACAAGAAGAGAGCCTTTTTAGGCTCTCTTTTTTAGATCCTGCTCCTTCGAACCTAACTCAACTAAGGAAACAAGTTTCCTAGTTTCGTATATCGACTCCGCTTGCGCTTCGCTCAGGATGACACTAAAGTGTCAATTTCCGTTGATGCAGCGGACGGAGTAGGCGTTGTTCTTCGAATTGTTCGGCACGAGCTGGCGCACCATCTGGTCGCTCATGCGGCCCATGGACCAGAGCCAGATTGTTTCGTTGCGGCCGTTCTGCGCGCTCCAGAAACCGGCATACTCGCCCATCTCTTCATAGCGCACGATAGACTTGCCAATCACCTTGCGGTAACCCGAAGAATATACGGAGAAACCGTATTCATCCGTACCGCCACCACCGTGCCAGCCGGTAGTCGCCTTCATTTTTTCCGCAAACTTTCCGCACTTGTCCACGCCCTCGTAGCACTTGGTAAGCCCAACGAGCATATCCATCCATTCGCGGTCTCGCGGCAGGTGCCAGCCTTCGGGGCATGCCTTGCGGGCGCCTTCCAGGTCGTAAAGCTTTCCGCTGCGGGTGCAGTAGTTTTCCTTGTCCTCGTAGCACCAGGAATGGCCCGGCACTTCGTAGTTCACGTTCTGCGCGAACCATTCACGGCCTTCCACCTTGATGGTGCGGTAGGTCTGGCCGTCGCGCGGGTCGGTAAACGAGCCCGACATGCTGCGGATATCGGCGTGGTGCTGCTGTTCGGCACGGCGGAGTTCCGCCACCTGTTCGCGCTTGTACTTCTCGTACTTTTCCATGTTCGCGGCCCAGTATTCCTGAGCCTTCGGGTTCGTGAACTTTATACGTAAGTCGCTCAGTGCATATGCATCGTCACCGCAGGCAAGGTCAACGCCCGCGATATGCACAATCTGTTCTTCCTTGCCGAATGTCATCGGCTTGTTGAAGTAAGAGACCCAGGCTTCCTTCGACTTGTCGCACTGCTGGTAGAAGTTTTCCTTCTCAATCTTGTTTGCGGGCACCACCATGTTGCCCGAAGCCGAGAACGAGAACATGCCGTCTTCGACCTTGAACGACACGGGCTGAATTTCCTTGTAGTTGGTGTACTTGCCCATGCGGATATTGCCCACAATCTTTACCGCGGTGTAGTCACCCTCGCCTTCCGCCTTGTAGATTGCATCCCATGTCTTGGGAGGAGCCGCAAACGCCATTCCTGCAAGGACGGCGAAACATACAAAAAACTTTGTTTTAGAACAGAACATTCTCTGCCTGCTTTTAAATGGTTGATATTGCAAACAATGTTAGCATTTTTTAGATAAATGCACAGGCGATTCAGGCACAATTATCTACATTTTAGGCATGGCTACAACCCGTTATATACTGCAAATTCACTGCCCCGACCAAAAGGGGCTTATCGCCGGCACCACGCAAGTCCTCGCGAAGGCGGGAGCAAACATTATCGACCTCCAGCAACATACCGCAAAAGATATCGAGACGTTTTTCCTGCGCGCCGTATTCGACATGGATTCTGCGGATATCCAGGAAGTGTACAAGCACCTGGAAACGCTCGCCCCGCGCCTGGAACTCAACTGGAAACTCTTCGACACCTCCAAGACGGAGCGCGTGGCCATTTTCGTGTCCAAGACGGACCACTGCCTGTACGACCTGCTTTTAAAGCACCGCGACGGCGACCTCCCCTGCGAATTCAGTTGCATCGTCGGTAATCACCCCGACCTCGGCCCCGTCGGCGGAACCTTCGGCGTGCCGTTCTACTATGTGCCGAGCAACCCCGACAAGAGCATTCCCGAGAACCGCTTCCGCGAAATCATCGCCGAAACCAGGACAGACACGGTCGTTCTCGCCCGCTACATGCAGATTCTGAGCGAAGCCTTCACCGAGGAATTCAAGTACCGCATCATCAACATCCACCACGGGTTCCTACCCGCATTCAAGGGAGCAAAGCCCTACCACCAGGCATGGCACAAGGGCGTGAAGATTATCGGTGCAACGGCCCACTTCGCGACCGAAGACCTGGACCAGGGCCCCATCATTTGCCAGGATATCCAGCGCGTGCCCGAAACGGCCAGCATCGATGAACTGGTGGAACTCGGCAAGGATATTGAAAAACGCACGCTTTCTGCAGCCCTCAAGCTCTGGCTCGAACACCGCGTATTCGTGTATGCCGGCCGCACGTTCATTCTTTAAGTTTTAAACCTAGGAGACAACCATGTCCGAAGAACTCAATAACGAAAACGTTGAAAACGCTGCCGCCGAAGGCGCTCCCGTCCAGGAAGGCGCTCCGGTAGAACAGGCCGCACCTGTCGAAGAAGCCGCAACTCCGGCCGATTCGACAGGCACCGAAGCCCCCTCCGTCACCCAGACCCAGGTTATCGTGCAGCGTGAACGCGGCTTTGCCCACTACGTTGGCTTCGCGCTGCTCTGCGTGCTGTACATCTGCTTCTTCTTTATGCCGGGCATCGCCCTCACCTTCGGCGTGAGCAGGCTCGTTTCCCTGAACGGCGCTGCCGCATGGATTTTCAGCGCCATCCTGAGCTTTGTCATCTGGCTCATCTTCAAGCTCAAGATCAAGGGCTTCAAGAAGTCGTTCTATTTCTACATCGGACTCTGCGTGGTGGTTCTCGCCGCCCTTATCGCTATTGAAGTCCTGACCGAAAACCTGAACGTGTTCTCCAGCATCTTCGCGCTCCTGACCGGGGCAGCAGGGTAACCATGAATATCAAAGACCAGTTTGTCCATTTTCTCGTTGAAGCCGGCGCCCTCAAGTTCGGCAACTTCGTGACCAAGAGCGGTCGCGAGACCCCGTATTTCATCAATACCGGAGAGTTCCGCACTGGGGCCACACTCTCGAAACTCGCCGAATACTACGCGAGCACCTACATGCTCCACTTCAACGGCAAGGCCCAGAACCTCTACGGCCCGGCATACAAGGGCATCCCGCTCTGTGCCGCCACCGCCATGAAACTCAGTGACGTGTATGGCCAGAACCTCACGTTCACCTACAACCGCAAGGAAGTCAAGGACCACGGTGAAGGCGGTTCGCTCGTCGGCTACAAGTACGCCGAACAGACGAACGTCGTGATTATCGAGGACGTGATTACCGCTGGCACCAGCGTGAACGAAACGATGCAGGCGCTTTCCCAGATTGAAAACGCGAACGTCATCGGCCTCCTCATTTCTGTCGACCGCAAGGAAAAACTCGAGAACGGCAAGTCCGCACTCCAGACCGTGCAAGACGAATACGGCATCGAGGCACACTCCATCATCGACATAAACGACATCATCGCATTCCTCGAAAAAGAAGAGAACCGCAAGGCGATTAACGCACCCGAGGGCATTCTCGAACGCGTGCACGCCTACCGCGAAAAATGGGGCGCGAAGTAGCCCCACAAGCAATAGGTGAGAGTTGTTTAGGGGTATTGCTTTAGTTTGTATGGTAGCCTGCATCCTTACCGGGTGCGGGCCATCTTACCATTGGAGCAAGGCCCACCCGCTCTACCGGCAGGTGCCGTACAGCACGCTTTCCATTACCGGAACGAGCAACGCGTTTATCCTCACGCGTTCGAAGTGGTTTGCGAAAAAACTGGAAGTCGCTCCCGAAAGCGCGCAGGTGCAGTTGACGTCGTTCTCCAGGCAGGCTTTCCTCGACGAGATGAAACGCGCCTACCCCGCACTCCAGGAGATTCCCGACACAGCCGTCTTGAAGTTCCCCGAAGAAAGCCAGAAACTCGACGACAAGATATTCATCAAGGGGCATTTTCCGGAACAGGGCGTGAGCGTCAAGGATGCGCAGGGCAACATTCCGCCATACATCCTGATTGTACACGAATTCATCATCGGGACCGACATCAACCGCGAAGTCTTCTACGACTACGACCTCATCCGGCAGGAAAGCGCCGAGAAGAAGACGTCGAAGAACCTGAGCGTCATACTTTCGTACACGCTCTGGGATAACGAGAATCAGCGCCCGCTGTTCAGCGCCGTGGACGAAATCCAGCGCCCCATCGTAAAACTCACGATGGAAGACCTGCGCACAGTGGCTGCCGAAGCCGCAAAGAAAATTCGCATTAATTTGTACGAGGGAGTCCAGAAATGAAGAAGTTCTCTCTCGTCATAGCGTGCATTTTCGCGATTGCAGCCACGAGCTTTGCGGGCAACATCTATTTCAACAAGCGCCCGACCCTGTGGCAGAATCCCGACATCCTGATATGGACTCCGGAAAGCGAGAGCCCCGTTGACCCGAAAGAACTCTGCCTTTCGCTCAAGCGCAACAACCCGAGCATCGGGGAACCCAAGTGCCGCCTGTTCGGTGAATGGGAACGCGATTCCATCGCCATGCACTATGCGGTCTGGCTCAAGAAAAATATCGACCCCAAGCTGAACGAGGAATACCTGCATATCCGGCACCCCGCCCTCATGGCAAAAGTGCAATCCATCGAAGACAACATCGTGCTGTACCTTGCCGACAACGGGAACACGATTAGCGTTGCCATTTTTGACGAAACCTCGACAAACCCGAAGGTTGCAGGGAGCGTCAACAAGACGAACGACAAGATTGCGCTCGGCGACGAGATTGCTTCCACCTTCTTTGGCGGCAAGACAAAACGCAGGCTATCGAAGGAAGAACGCCAGAAGATGCTCGAGGAGCCCGACGACTTCTACAAGGAAGTCCCCAACTTCCGTGCATGGGCGGGCATTTCCATTGGCTACTCGCAGGCACACATCCCGCTCACTCCCGACGACTGGACCGAAAGCCACACCAAGAGCCAGGTGCGCAACTACCGCATCACCAAGGACTCGGTAAGCCTCTGGAACTTTATCGAAGATGATGACCCGCTACTTTCCGCATACGTGGGTGGCATCTGGTACGGGTTCATCGGGCTTGAACTCATCTACCGCTTCGCCAAGCACAGCGTAAAGACCGACCCGCGCGACACCGTGTACGAAGAACTCGACCACTGGGATTTCTACCAGCACGAAATCGGGCTCAACGCGATGTTCGCGAGGTCCTACAACATCAAGAAATGGCTCGACATCGACCTGTTCGCCTTCCTCGGGTTCCAATACAGTTTCTTTGTGGAAGACATCGCCCTCAAGGATGATGTCGACAAGCCCTCGAAGGCATACAATGTCCGCATCAAGTTTGAAGAGGCCTACAAGGGCGGGCTTATCGGTGGCGGAGCACAATTCGTATTCTTTGGCCACTATGGCGTAGGTATCCGCACGGGTATAGCAAGCCGCGGGCGCGACATGTACGTAGACCCGACCCCCGATGCGGCCGCAGCCCCCACAGTCATCGGCGGCTCTACCATAGACTGGTTCATAAGCCTCGGGCTAGAGTACCACTGGAGCTTATAGCGACACAAACTTCGGCGAACATAGTTCGCCTCGCGCACACGCCTTAGCGTATGCGGTAAAAAATTGCTAAATTTGTGCCCACTATGAGCGATATTATAGCAGAAGAAAAGAAAGAAGAAGTAAATCCGTTCCTTACCCCGGTCAACATCATCGAACCGGAACACAAGCTCCCCGACTACACATTTGACATGCTCCCCGAAGAACAGAAGAAGGTTCTCGCGGAACACGGCTGGACGCAGCTCATGCCGGTCCAGAGGAAGACAATCCCCTACATGCTCGCCGCCCGCGATATGCTGGTGCAGTCCAAGACGGGTTCGGGCAAGACCGGCGCCTACGTGCTCCCGCTTTTGCAGGTCATCGTTCGTGACCACATATTCCCGCAGGCCCTGATTCTCGTGCCGACGCGCGAGCTCTGCATCCAGGTGCAGGACGAAATCGAGAAACTCGCGAAGGGTACGGGCATCCGCTCGGTCGCCATCTTTGGCGGCGTGAGTTACGAACCGCAGCTCAGGGCCCTCAAGAACGGTGTGCATATCATCGTCGCCACCCCAGGCCGCCTCATGGACCACGTGCAGCGCGGGAACGTCGACTTCCTCGACATCCGCGACCTCGTGCTTGACGAAGCCGACGAAATGCTCTCGATGGGTTTCTACCCCGACATGCAGAAAATCCGCAAGTACTTGCCCAAGATGATTTCTTGCACGATGTTCAGTGCCACCATCCCGCAGACGGTGAAGAGCCTCGCCCGCGAGTTCCAGCGCCCGAGCGCCGAATTCCTTTCGCTCAGCTACGACAAGGTGATTGCGAACAACCTGGAGCACCGCTGGTACCCCTGCGACGTGATGGACAAGGATTCCATGACCATCAAGGTGCTGGAATACTACAACCCCGACAGTTGCATGATTTTCTGCAACAAGAAGAGCGACGTGAGCTACCTGGAACAGGTGCTTTCGGGCTACGGATTCAAGGTGGGCGCCCTCAGTGGCGACGTGGCGCAGGCCATGCGCGAAAAGACGCTGAACGCCTTCCGCGACAAGAAGCTCCGCATTCTCATCTGCACCGACGTTGCCGCCCGCGGTATCGACGTGGACCACGTGACCCACGTGATTGTCTATGACCACCCGGCCGACCACGAGGTGTACGTGCA